>Ga0160429_1000129_pt1 | contig 96956 bp, 89 predicted proteins | sample SolpanmetagenomR_FD_108199 | JGI IMG/M metagenome (GOLD analysis project Ga0160429, IMG submission 108199) | Solar panel surface microbial communities from Lawrence Berkeley National Laboratory, California, USA - R | ecosystem: Engineered > Built environment > Solar panel > Unclassified ...
TAGTTAGTTTCTTTCTTTCTACAAGTCAATTCAATCCTTTACTTATTAGTTACTACTATAAGTCCTTTGGCTTCAACCCTACCTATTCTTATTAGATACTTCCCTATACCCTTAGCACTTAATTATCTCCCTATTAAGTTATAACATTATTACTACTACCTACTTAGTAAATCGCACAATCTTGCGATCTTTCTCTTCTTATATTACGCCACTTAGTAGAGCACTAGATCTTCTTCATCCTTTAGAGGGCGTACTATATCGTCCTAACGTCTCTTATCTGCGAGTATACGGTTGCCGTTATTACGTCACCGTGTAAAAGGAGGATCGCGTCTAATCCGATAAGCTTAGTCCACGTAGACAACTCGGTAAGCTTATAGGCTATAAAGGCAACTCCTTATACGCTGTTTACCTTCTACCTAGTTCTGCAACCAGAGTCAACGGTAGTTTAGTTAAGACAAGCCACGTTAGTTTTAATGAGTTAATTATCGACGACTAGAGAACTATACCTTAGGGAGAACGCATCGAGGACGTTAGTAATGTTAAGGAATTACGATACTAGATCTCTCCTAGCGTAGTTTGCGCTAGTTAACGGCTATAACAACGTCGTCGACTAAAGTCTTAGCGAAATTGAAGTTGATGCAAGTCTTAGCATATAATAATAACAACAAGTTGTTGTTACAGAAGAACCAAACCTTCTATCGGATTTATGACAACTTAGGAGTAATTTAGACACTACCCTAAGTCTCCCTAACGCCTTAAATTCAACCAATTTAGGCTCTAGTCCTACCGCCGATTTTAGTGGTAAGCAAGTCGCCACTAAAGTTAACGAACTTAACGACGACGACTCTAAAAAGAACTCTAATACAGGCAACGTCTACAATAACATATAGACCCCCTAGGAGATTAGTAGCAACGTTTAAATTACACGTTGTTACCGTAGAGACCTTATTATCGCCGCCTACATCTCTACTATTAATAAAGTCAACGCGTCCCCTAGTCCTGACGATCCTAAGACCATTAAGAAAGCTAGAGTAAGCGCTATCTAGCCCTACTAGGTAAAAGCGCAACTAGAAGAGATGAAGTCCATCCGATCTCACGGAGTTTAGGTAAAAGCTAAGTTGCCGCCTGGAGTACGTGCTCTTAAGGGTAAATAGGTCTTTAAGACTAAATATAACCTTAAAGGTGCTATTAAGAAGTATAAGGCGCGCTAGGTAATTAAAGGCTTCCTCTAGAGAGAAGGCGTCGACTTCTTTAAGACCTTTACTAGCGTAGTGCGTTTAACCACGTATAAATTAATCTTTGCGCTTATTGCTCTTGAGGACCTTAAGTGCTACTAGATCGACGTTAAGACGGCCTTCCTATACGGCTTACTTAACAAGGTAATTTATATAGAGACTCCGCCTAGATTTAAACAAGAATTTGGTCCGCACGTCTGCCTGTTTAAAACGTTATATAGACTTAAGTAATCACCGCACTACTAGTGTAAGACCTTACGTAAGGCGCTTAAAGCCATAGGATTCTCACGCACGTAGTCTATCTAACAACTGCCTATTTATTTATGGCGACGTCTAGATACTCGTCTACGTCGACGACATGTTAATTATTGCTCCTACGGTTAAGCAGGTTAACTAAGTTAAGGTAGACCTTGCTAAGAGCTTTAAGATCAAGGATCTAGGTGAAGCTGGCTACTTTCTCGCCCTAGAGATTACTCGCAATCGCGAGAATCGTACGATTACCTTATCTTAAAAGGGTTATATCGAGAAGATCCTTAACAGATTCTACCTAAACAACTCCACTCCTTGCTTAACTTCTATACGCCGTCTGCACAGCCTCTTGCCGCACAACGGTACGGTGGATCTTGCCGTTTAAAAGGTCTACTGAAGTGAAATTAGTTTCTTAATGCACGCGTTCGTTTAAACTCGCTGGGATATTAGCTACGCTATATCCGTTCTCTTACGTCACCTAGCAAATCCTACTGTCAAGCACTCCGGAGCTGCTAAAGAGGTTCTACGCTACTTACGTGGAACTAGTAATAAACCTCTTATATTCAACTTTAGGCCTAAGGCTAAAACCACCCTATAGGAGATTAATCTTACTACTCACAGCGACTCTAATTAGGGTAGTGATATCAGCTCCTCTCGTTTAACAGTAGGATACATTATCCTTACTAACGGTACTCTAATCTCTTAGAGATCTAGACTCTAATCAACTGTGGCTCTATCCTCTTATAAAGCTGAGTATTACGCTCTTACCGACGTAATTAAAGATATCCTCTAGATCTAATCGTTGCTAATAGAGATTAAGTATATAGGTACCAATCTTGCGCCTATACGCCTTTATAAAGATAACCAGTCTGCGATCGTCCTTACGGGGAATCCGAGTTCTATAAGCGATCTAAACATATCCGTATTCGCTACCACTAGGTCTAAGAGTAGGTTGCTAACGGTACCGTCGTACTATTCTACTATCTAACTACGGAAACGGCCGCCGACGGCCTTATAAAGCCGCTATTACTAGTAAAATATAAGGAATAGCTCTACACTATCACTAATAACTTAAGATAAGTATTGTTACTTTTTAGTTGTTATACTTAGAAGGATTTTTCGCACTAACATATATAAAATTTGTTGTTAGTGCATCCTGCTTATATCTTAACCATTTATAGCCCGTCTAGGTTTAAACTTGTATACCTTGTTATCGGTACGTATCACTGGAATTCTACCGTCTTAGAATAGCGTATATAGCCTTATTACGTTGTCGTTACCTCTTAAGAGAGCGTGTTAAATTCAGGTGAAGTCTAAGTAGCAACGCTAAGAGTTGTTTAGGGTCTAGAGGTCTGTAACGCTAAGAGTTGCTTAGCTTTAGACCTAATTAACCGCACCTCGTACCAAGTCTCACGCTTAGTATTAGTTAGTTACTCAATGAACCTTTATATGTATAAAGTAGCTCTAAATAACCTTGCAATTCAACACTTAATATATCTCCCTATCAAGTTCTAACATAAAGCTTCTTATAGTTACCGTTAAAACGGTTAGGATATAGGTACTTCTTATTAGCTAGGGTAGATTAAAATGGCTACAGTATTTATAAGTTAATTATACTTTATTAAGTTATCTTCTAGATTCGTCTTTCTTTCTTTTTAATGTTTTATATAATTAAATAACTATATTATTATCTTCCATATTCTTTGTTCTAGATATATATGAGAAGAACTAGATTTACTAGTATTAAAGATAGATTTCTCTTGTCTCTTTATAAACTAAGCTCGCTTAGGTAGACTAATTAACATCTTTTCGAATCCCGCCCCTCCCCGCCTCAAAGTAATTACTATGCACGCTCTAGCACTATAGACATTTTATCTTTTCAACATCTCTTCTAAGAGTGAGATATGGACTTCATACGCTACGCTAGGAAAGTACTTTATACAGCTTTGAGCACAACGTAAGTATGCACCGGCTCCCTCATCAATTTGTGTCTGACCTTTACGTCGGCCAGTCTTTCAGGCACCGGCTGAAATTCGAAGTTGAGGAGAAGCAACACGACAAGCAATCTCATTTGCATGTATGCGAACCGTTTACCCAAGCATCCACGCAGCCCAAGCCCAAAGGCAAGGTTAGGTCCTGCTTGTGCGTCGAATCTCACATTGTCGCCGTCACCCTTCCTCCAGCGTTCAAAAGCATGTTGCGGGTTTTCGCCCTTCAACCAGCGTTCAGGACGAAATTCCGCAACATCCTTTTCGTTCCATGGCTGTACGCGATCTTTGCTTGCCAAGCAGGCGGTCGTTCGTAACTTGTCGTCGATATGGAATGCTGGTTGGATAATTGAAGCACCATTTGGTATTGGGAAGACTTCTGTTCCTTTTGGTATTCGGTACCCAAGGATCTGAGTATCCGTCCTAGCTTCGCGTTGCTGTGAAGGTTGAACGTTCATGTGACGCAGAAGTTCTTCGATGAATGCATCGAGGAGTGGCACATTGGCAGCCAGTATAGTGGATGCAGAAGGCATCTGTAATCCACATGCTTGGTGAATGGATTCGCGAAGCGTTTTCTGCATGTCTTGATGTATTGACAGATACTTGACACACCAACTCATGATTGTGGCGGTCGTATCGAGTCCCTGGTACTGTTAGCCTGGCCATTTTGTGCTGAGAGTAAGTGAACTTAAGCTTACAGCACCCATGAGCATGTATAGCTCGTCTCGGACTGCAGCATCGTGCACACTTTGCCCTTTCTTAGCAGCCTCGAGATTACGGATTATAACGCTTTCCAAAGCGCTCTGAGGCTTGCTGTTGGTTGGCTTATCGAAAGTCGCCAAAGCAGGAGCATACAATTCCTCAAAAACACGTCGTCGATGTTGGTACGCTTTTCGTAAATGGGTGAACGTCATGAGGAACCAGTAATGAAGCTTTGGCAGTGGTGACTGTATGATGTGCTCGAGCGAATGAATCACCTCAAGTACAACGTTGTAGTCGGTCGAGTCGTCGATTCGAGGGAACTCTATTGTATCTTCTGTAGTTGCAACGGGTTCAGTGCCCACATCTCTCAGACCATGCAGCTGTGCATCGACTTCAGCAGAGTCAGAGCCAAAGACAGTAACCCAGATGCCGTCGTATACTCCTCGAAGTATGTCCTTTTCTGCTTCCCATGCTCTACCATCTGCAAGCTTCGCCTTCTCCCTCCATAATTCAATCAAATTCACAACAGAAGTGTGCAGCCTTGGAAGTGCGACTTCCTTCAAAAACGTTGGACTCATGACCTCAGTAGTCAATCGTCTTTGGATCTTGAAATGAGCATCTGTATTCATGTAGGCGGATGAGTCTCGGAGAGGCCCCCAGAACAGATTTTTGACGAATTCAGATCGATCGAACTCTGCACCGCGGCGAGAGAGTATGTCTTCTGTCTCCCAGTAATCTGCAACGAAGACCGATGGACGACCAAAGGGCTTGATAAAGAGCTGGATGACTGGTGAATCGAGCACAGTGTGCTGCTCAGCGAACCAAGTGAAAGGATCTTGTCCATTCTTTGCCGTCCATTTCAGTAGGGCTGGGAGGTCACCTAGAGGATTATACTGAACAGAGCGATGATATGGTATGCCTGGGAGTGGTTTTGGTAGACATAGATAGTAGAGGCCGAAACACAGAGCAATAGTACCAAGAATGAGTTGTGTTGGTGAAGGACTGATGACCAAAAGAGACAACATTGCTTCCGCTGTAGTTGCTTCGAAAAGGGTACTCCCTGTGAGGATTGCCAAAGAGTCAAAGCTAAGTCTAGATTGATATGACATCGGTTTAAATGAGCGTCTTTGTCAAAATTCGGCCTCATGCAGAAGCTTCACCCAAAAGAATGGAGTAAGTGACGCAGGTCAGAGGAGTCAGCTGCACCTTCCGAAAGAATCAAGGACAGGCCAGAATATAAAAGATGGAGGAGATGCTATGATGTTGCCCCGATTTTTCCCAACCGACATCAAGGTCCTCAAACCCACCAACAACAACAACAACAACAACAACAACGACAACAATCACAAATCACAGAACATCCTCATCACAGCATCAAACCTCTGATTCCGCTGCGGTGAAAAGCGCGCACATCACTTCTCCGACCGTCAAAGCTCCAGTAGATACTCCTGTCAAACCTCCAATCAAGCCCACCACAACCACATCGCACAAACCAAAGCCCCCCATGGCGCCTCCTCTCACTCTCAACGACATTCCAACGATCGCACACCTATATCACCAACGAGACCTTGACGCGGCAGACTCCCCCGACGAAGTCCTCGCAACGCCTAACGCTTCCTTTAACTCCCGCATCTCTCTCATCCAACACGACATAACCAAGCTCTCCGTCTCTGCCATCGTCAACGCAGCAAACACATCTCTCCTCGGCGGCGGTGGCGTCGACGGTGCAATACACCGCGCAGCAGGTCCAGATCTCTATCGCGAATGCGACACTCTCAATGGCTGCGACACTGGCGACGCAAAGATCACAAACGCGTACAGACTACCTTGCGAAAAGGTCATTCATGCAGTAGGGCCTGTGTATGGTGTAGAAAGGAGAAGGGAAGATGGGAGACAGGAGATGTTGTTGAGACGTTGCTACAGAAAGAGTTTACAACTGGCTAAGCAGAATGGGTGTAAGAGTATTGCATTTAGCGCACTGAGTACTGGCGTTTACGGATACCCAAGTGATGAGGCTGCGGAGGTGGTGTGCAAGGAAATCAGGAAGTGGCTGGAGGAGGAGACGGAGGAGAATAAGATTGAGCGGATCATACTATGCTGTTTTATGAACAAGGATGTTGAGGCCTATGCGGATTGGATACCAAGACTGTTTCCGCCTGCTGTGGAGGGTGCTGATGAGAAGAAGGTTGTGGACGAAGAGGAGGAAAAGGAGGAATCTCGCGAACAAAACGTCGAAGGCGAAACGGGAAAGCAGGCTGATGGGGTTGAAACATCAAAGGAGGAGGCCGCAACATCTCAATGGTCAGCTCAACAACATCAGACTCAGCCCGAGAAAGAGAAACTCGGTGACAAGAGGAATGAAGCTGCTTCTTCCAACATTGAGGTCACAGATGAGAAAGCGGACAAAAAGCCAAAGGTAGAATCCGTCGCCAATCCCAACACGGAGTCAGAATCCCAGGCTGTGAAAGATGACAAACTGACGCAGAGTAAGAGTGAGCTCTAAGCGGTGGAGGACATTAAGTCAGCTATGTCTTCAACCACCAACCTGAAGTCAACTCAAAGGTAATCACTGAGTATACCTAATCTACACTAATGAATTCACTCCCTAATCCTATCAAACTCTCAATGCCCCATGTCAAAACCCAGCACCAGTAAACTGCTCAGGCTCAAACGACAAACATGCGTACAACACAACAACATTGAATTGGTTATCACGTCCTCCAATCATAAAGCCCACGTCAACGCCTTCGAGGCTCGTTGGTGCTAGCCACACCAACCATTGGTCTTGTGTGCCGTCTCGAAGCTAATTCTTTCCTCCCCAAATGATTTTCTCTTTCTCAAGATCTGACCTAAAGCGGGATTTCAAGGTCGCTCGTTCGTGCCTTTGTCGATTATGGTTATGCATTGTGCACAAAAGAAAGCTATGAAAGCTATGGATGTTTCAATGGTGAGCCTGCACTACCAGGTACAGTACCCGGCGATATCCGGCATTGACAATGCTCTTTCCAGCAACGGAATGAGTTTGAATTATTCTTCGTGCTCTTTCGGTAGTGCGAGGAGCGTTCATAGACGCTGTATGCAAAGCATGCAATGTGGTTTCATGGTATTATAATCGTATCCTGGAAGGAGGAAGCAGTAACAGGACAACTACTCCATGAATGAGTGCATCTTTGATTTCATCAAGCGGTAACATTGCTGGAAGAGTTTTTATGTGTTCAGCATTGCCACACAGCGTGAGTAGACTACTTCAGCACAGTTTGCTCCCCACTGAGGCTTCAGTCCACCACTATAATCTTGCTACAATGACTGATTCATCTACTTCTTCCCCTTGCCCTTCTTCGCCACGACCTTGAAAGCACTCGGCTCCTCCTTCACAGCCACACCTGCAGCACCAACACTTCCCGTTCCAGCGCGTCTTGCAACCTCGCTCCATCCACTACCATTCTTCGCTTCGGAGCTTGCACTTCCCATGGCGCCTGCCTCAATCTTTCCCTTTTCTGCCAAAGCACGTCTCCTGACGAACTCCTCGGCAAAGTGTCGACTATCCATTGTGCGACTACTCATATGGACTGCCTCTGTGACAAGCTCCACATCGCTGGGCAATGACAGAAGGTTCAGGACAAAGTCGTCGACTTGAATGCTCTTGTCGAGATCAGGGCGAAGCTCAGCTACAGCCCACTTCTTGAACTCGTCCTGGGCTTGCTTCTGAGCAGCGACGAGAGTGGTCTTAGCAGAAGTGGCAGCCGCAGTAGAAGCCTTGGTCTTGGCGGAAACGGCGGGAGTGGCTGCAGTAGTGCTAGTACTGACAGAGCGTGTTGGAGCAGGGGCAGGAGCAGGCGCTGGTGTTTTGACCTTGCCACTGGCTCCTACGGTAGTCCACGCTGCAGCGCCAGGGAAGGGTGCTGTTGCAGAGGCAGCTTTGCTTGCAAGATCAGCATATCGCTTCCCGCCTGATGGTACTGTGACGGCACCGGTCAAGGAAGCAGCACTGGCAGCGGCAGCCACCAAAGCAGCCTTCTTCTTTCGAGCTATTGCCTCCTCTTCTGCCTGAATCTGCTGCAATGTCTTCTTCGTGCTTGATCCGCCTGATGCCACTGCCTTGCTTGCAGTAGCCTTGGCCCAAGGAGAGGCTGTTGAAGAGGGTGTAGCAGCAGCGGCTTCCGAAGTCGCCCATGTGGACGATGTGGGAAGGCCAGGAGCAGGGGATTGAGGTTGCCTGGCTAATTCAGCCATTTCCTTCTCCAGCTGTGCACGACGCAATCCTTGGAGGATTTCTTCTTGCTTAGCAGCACGGCGAGCTTCAGCTTCCTGGATCTCACGCAAAGAGGGTTGCTTCTGCTGATCAACAGTGTTGGCCCACGGCGCAAGCGCGATGGTGGTTGGTGTCTCAGGAGCCGGTGATTGTGATACCGAAATGGACTCTGCCGCCAGAGTATCTGCCATGTTCGCACGATTGCGACGAGCAGCAGGAGCGGGAAGAGGTGAGATGGATTGAGGTGGAGGCAATGTCTCGAGATCAGAGTGAGCCCATGCAGACTTGGGAGCGACTGCAGGTGAGGCCTTTGCCGAAGCTGCCTTCTGTACTTGCTCGGTCAAAGAAAGCCTGGCAATTTGTCAATTTAGATCAGCATATAAAGGTAAATGACAGAACTTACTTCTCAATAGGCACTTCTCCAATTATGTTCTCCGTTGTTTGCTTGGTCTTTTGCCCACTGACTTGATGTGTCTTGACTGCTTGCGCAGGCGCCTCCTGGTCCTCTTCTTGACGTCTGAGTTCAAGGAACTCGTTCAACCGCTTGTTCGTGGCTGTCGCGTTGTTCCCGTGGGCATCTTGTTCAGCCTGCTCTTGTGCGAGTCTGGCTCGATCAGCGAGCATAGCGACTACACGCTGCTCATTACCGATATCATCGTGACCACGCTGACCAATTGGAGCTTGAGCACCATATGAATCCTGCTTATGATCGAATGAGCCAGAAATGCGCTCTTCGCGAATGTTACCAAGGTGATCATGGCCAGCTCCAATTGGCCCGACTCCAGTGCCACGATTGAATGCTTCAAACGCAGCACCGTTTCCTGCGACAGGATGGGCCTGGTAAGCGCTAGGAGAGTTCATGCTACCATAGCTTGGCTGGCTGTTTAGACTCTGCATACTTTGCTGATGAGACAAACCTTGACGCCCAAATCCAGGTTGACCTTGCATCTGCATCTGCTTCGCAACGTTCTGCTGCCAAGCAAGATGCTCCTTCTGTTGATGCATGAGGTACTGTTCTTCTTGCTTGCGACGCTCGAGCGCATTTTGCTGGTCAGCTGTAAGTGTAGTGCCAAAGCTCGGAAAGCTACTGGCGAATGGAGGCTGAGCAGCAGGAGCTTGAGGAACATTCTGCGTTGGCCAGCTGGCGGGGGCAGCGGCTTGAGCGGCGACTGGACCAGGGATACCAATTTGAGGTACCAAGAAGGGCTCGCGCGAGTTACCAATCCTTCTGATCAGTTGTGCCAGAGGTTCATAGTCAGCATCTTCGACTTTCTTTACTAACAGCTCTGGGGAGAAAAAGCCAGCACGATACCAGTCGTGCATCTCTAAACCTGTCCATGGACCTTGCGTATTTCCCTGAGGATCTTTGTAGACCCAACGAATCCTGTCTGGCATGACCATAGTCTTCTGCTGTGACGCCGGAATCTGGCTTGACGAAGAGCTGCCAATGCTGGGTTCGCGATGACCAGGTTGGTGCAGGGGTGTTTGCAACGCTGAGGCGGGTGAATACGTCTGATTCTGCTCTCCTGTCTTTTCGCCAGAGTGGAAGAAATCATCAAATTTGCCACGACCTGCTCGAAATGGACTTTCGGTTTCGCGACGACTGCCACCAAGGCCGTTGAGAACGTCGCCTTCTTGGTCATACATGCCATCGTCGCGAGGGCCTTGAAGTTGATCTTGAGTGCTTCCGGAATAGAGTGAGCTGAGCTTGCTCCCTCTACCAATCGTGCCAGTGCCTCCGAAACCAAATCTGTCAGCACCACCGAATGCACCACCAACTCCAACCGTAGGGGAGCTGAAGGCACCAGGTGTGCGCATAGCATGGTCACCGAAACCGTCACCTGGAGCTCTCTCCCTGCCAGGAGTCGTTGTAGCAAGTCCACTAGACCAAGGACCAGGATTACCGAGACCAGGCAAACCACCCAAGCCTCCAAGGCCGCCAAGACCAGGGAAACCCCTGTTTGTTGCCTCTGGGCGATCAAAGTGGCGTGAGTCGTAAGGGAATTGACCTTGACGATTCTCGTTCGACTCCCCAAATGTACCAGCAGAAGGATCTTGAGCCGGTGCTCTCTGAAAGCCACCAAGCCCAGGAAGGACGTTCATGTCCATGTCATCAGCCAGGTCTTGGATGCTGTTGGCCTGATTAGGTGGACTTTGGTAAGGGTTTGTGTATGTAGGGCTGTTGGCTTCTCCAGAATTGAAGTCTTCGAGTCCATGGGCTTGGCCATAGTGGCCACCACGACCTTTGACAGGATTTGTGGATTCGGAACGACTGTCAGTAACATCATGTAGACCACCAAGAGCGGCACTTCCGAACGTGCCTGCACGACTGACTGCACGACTGATCGCACGTTCGGAACCATCATCGCCAAGTGCAGGAGTGTGTCTTCTAGAAGATGGATCTTCAGAAAGACCGAAGCTGCCCATTGAAGGCTTGCTATGTAGTGACGAAGGCTCATCCTCAATGCTGGTTTTCATGAGGTCCGCAAATCTGCTACCACCTCGAGTTGAGCCGAATCCTGGCCGATTACCAGAGGACGCAGCAGGTGTAGAACCGAACCCAATGCCACGAAACGCACCCATGGGCGAAGAGGCCGGCTGAGCAGATGCACCCCAAGGTGAAGCGGGACCATTTAGCCCTGCGCTAATAGGGCCGAATGGATTTCTCTTCATAGAGCCAAAGCCAGCGTTGGAATTATTGCCAGCAGTTCCAGGCGTGGCCACTTCATCGGTCTGTTCGGCGATATCCTCTTGACGTTCCGTTTTCCTTCTTGACAACCCTAGTCCAGCACCAGTCGCAGCAGATATACCTTCAGTATTGTCGTCTCCTGCGGTCGCATCCGAACTGGGAAACGGGTAAGATTCGCTAGGCGCACGGCGACGAGCCGTCCGAGTTAATCCAGGTGAGGCAAATGCTGCAGAATTCCCTCCAAGTCCAGAGGCTTTTCTGCTCAATGTATCTCGTTGATTATTATCCCTGGTGCCTTGAGTTGTCACAGCCTTGATTGGAGAATTGACGGAGGTCGTGAATAGCTGGCAATTCTTTAGCATAGGGCATCCCTGAATACGTCGCTTTGTACTAAACATACCTCTTTCTCCGCTTCAGACATCTCCATGATTCCCAGTGGCTCAATTCCACCTCCTCGATCCCAACAAATATCTGGTCCGACCCCGTTCTCCTTGGGCTCATGTCGTCCCCATTTTGGCCCTCCTCCTGCGTCTGAACCATTCGTACCAGCATCTTCCCCGACATAGAGCTCACTCAGATCACCTTCCAGGGCCCCTGCATCTCTCTGCTCCTTGAACAAATCCAGAAGCTGATTCCTCGAGTACCGGGTCTCCAGAATTGTGTTGTGGCGAGAGATGTGTGGAGGAACATAGGCTCCAATGCTCGGCGTTGGTGGTTGAGATGTATTTGCCATAATGGGAGCGTTTTGGCTAGATTCGCGAACGTGTGACTGCGTTGTGGCTGTTGACGGGCGTCTGAAAGTTTGTGTAGCTCCGTTTGTACGTCGAGCCCTACATGAGATGAAGAAGAGATTAGCTTTTGAATCCACAAATGAAACTCCTCCAGCAGTCTTCACACGTCTTAATCCAATGTTGACGCCTTGTGCTACTCTACTGTCATCCTCACTCCTCCGTCAATGGACAGAATCACCTACCAAGGTTCTCCAGGTCCGTCTGGACGTGACGAAGCTCTGTTGGACGAATCGTTATTACCTGCGGCGGCAGAGGCGAACGTGGACGGAAGTGTTGATGGCATTACGAGAATGTTGCGCGTGCTTGGGATGGCTTTTTTGGCGGTGAAGGTGTTGGGGTGAGCTCGGTGCTATATACAGTGAAGAGGGCGCGGCGTCGAGAGTGTTTGAAGGATTGTTGTGGAGATAGAAGTTGTGTTGCGTGTTTGGGTTGCTGAACTTTTTAGAGTGACATGGTTAGAGGCAAGCACGAGGACTCGATTACCCTTTTCGGCCAATTTTAGGGGGCAGGGTTATGGCAGGTCAGAGAAACAAAATCTTATGATATATTATCCTGTACAACATTCAACACATTCTATACATTCTATATCGTTACTCTTGAGCCTTTCGAGTCGTCGTTTTCAGTCAGTCCCGCCACTCTTCATCAAGCGAGTCGATAATCCTATTATCTTCTTCCACTCCACCTTCTCTGCTGTAGCCATTGCTGTTCAGCTGAAACCGCTTGCCTCTGTTCCATGGCACGAACCGCATGCACGAAGAGAATAGGATGATGACCATGTCGCTTACAAAGCCAACAATACCAGCCCAAAGTGCATAATTCGGTAATTGACGCCAGCCTCTTTGATGCATGACCGCCCGTTGGTAGACGACACCACCAACAATGTACACGAGGATTGCAATAAACGCTCTTGAATGTTTGATTAGCTTCAGTGGATGATGCCTCCTCAAGACATGAGAACTCACATTAGACCAAATACTCCGCTCGGTCCCACCTGCTGCTTCGCCACATTCACCGCTGGGCAAGCAAAGGGACTTCTCAATTCGAAGAAGTAACTGCATTCATCCGGACTCGCCAGGAATGCCAAGCTCACCTTTGGCGCTGTTGGCTCATCTTCACACAATAAGCTGATGATGGTGTTCTTTCTCCGTGTGTTGCTACCTCCGCCTATAGGTGCAGCCAGGGACTCGACAGAGTGGTCCAAAGGCGACGCTGTATTTGCAAGGTGCTCGAAGTGCGAGTCGGAGACAGTTTTTGGGCTCCGCGAACCTGGGAGGATGGTCCGCTTGTGCTGAGAATTGGCAGAATAAGGATGACTGGGACATGGAGATCCATCGGTGTAGTTGAGAAGAAGTTTGCGGCCGCGGATGACTGGGTCTGAATTGAGTTGGCTGTTTGAGAATAGTCATTAGCAAGATTCTTGATGATAACCCTCTCTCCAGATCCATTCCATTTCAGCAAAGCTTGCGAAGACTGCGCCATGTCGTGACCTCCGCGATATGTCCTGCTGTCTTATCCATAATCTTTCCAACTTCAGCGCGCATGAACTCACCCTATCGAAAAGACCTGTCCATCCCTGACATACACCGCCGAAACATTCCCCCACAACTCTCTTTCCAACCCAACGACGCCAGGTCTCACTCTTTCCTCTCCTGAGTTCCAGCCTGTCCAAAGGCCATCACTACCCATCTCTTGACCCCAACCACCATTCGTCAGATCCTCCACTAACCCACCACAAAAGTTTATCGTGAAATTAGCTCCATAGTCATAGCCTCGAGCATGCCAGCTTTCTGTCCTTATATTTCCAGCCGGCTTTTTCGTGGAGTCTTCGGGGAGAGGCGCAACGTGGAGGGGATTGAGATCGAAGAATTTGCCGGAGGTGAGGGACCGGATTGTGCATGGAGGATATGTCTCAGCTGGTGCGGATGTCGAGGCTGAGCTGGAGGATGAAGCTTTCGAAGTACTCTTTTTTGGTGCAGGGTCGGCGGCGATTGCGGATATGATGAGCAGGAAAGCTGGAAGAAGTGATTGTGTGAGCCGCATCGTCGTGTCTTATGAGGTGAAATGTGGTTGGTAGGGGTTGATGTAGAGTGATGTCAGGGCCAATGCTTGTTCGCAATGCTGGAGCTACAGCTGTAAGGTGAAGGATATTTTAGAAGTTCGGTCTGAGCGCACGGTTATCGCAAATAGTCGATGCGACAACGCGGTGTTCTGTTTTGGTGCTATCTTTCTCCTGCTCCTGGATCTGGACGCTGTTGTTGATGTGGCGTCAGCAGTCCAGCTGCGATAATGACGCGGCAGCCGAGGGTAGTACGTAGGATATACAAGAAGGTTCAAGGGCGATGGTCTCTACAAAGCTATAAGCGATATTAAAATCTCGAAAAGCAAAAGATTAAAACTATCTATCGAGGGAAGACGAGTAGAACTACTCAGCTGCCAAGACGAGATTGGTGCTTAGAGCTGATTCGTTGAGGAGTTGAAGCCAACACACTTCAGCTTCCAGAGTTCAGCCCCCCAGCTCCCCAGTTCAAAAACACGAAGGAACACGAAGTATTATCATCATGTAAAGGTTTGTATATTCGTTCAGTAAGACCGGTGTCATAAGCGGCAGAGCAGTCATGTCTGCTATTGTGTAATGCCTTTCCCTTTCATTCTTACAATCCCTTTCCATGCCATGTCGACGACATTGTCGCAGCGTGTACCATCATATGCAGTGTCATCCATATCGTTAACCATCCCATGCTTCTTGTCGTCCATGTTATATATCTTTCCATACCATCCTTCCATGCATTGACCCTTCCATGCTCACAACCATACTTTCAAAGGGACATAACCACCCGGAACATAACCTCACAAAGAAGAACAATCCTCGCTCAAATATCCTGACCGTAGTCTTATCGCTATGCAAATGCTGAAGAGAATCATCCTCCATGTCCAGTGCCAACACTGTTCTTGTTCTTTCAGTCCAATAACCGAACTCCTCCACGACGTCGACACCAATCACCACATCAACCATTCCGTCTCATGAACAAAATCAAACATTCGACCGAGCTCAGCAGAGAGGGATTGGGGAGTACTGGACCATTTTTTGCAGTCCGGGGTTGAGGAAATAACAAAGTCTGTCTTCATCAGGGCAATGGATGAGTCTCGTCACGACGCTGAGCCCTCGAAAAATCTCCCTCATCCGTATCATCACAGTACCCTTCAACGACTCGACGACTGTGGTCTTCGCCAGCAAAAAGGAAGTGGAACCAACCCTTCAAGATAGCAAGATCTGCCTGGCAGAGACGATCTTCAGCGGCATCTTGTAAAAGGTTGGTAGTCTTGAATCTCCGAAAGTTTTCTGGAACGGGCTCGCTGTCAAAGATCGATTCCATTGATGATTCAAGCTCAGATGGTGAAACAGGTTCAGTGGATACGTCGAGACTATTCATATCCAGAGTAATTTCGTCCAGGAGGTCGGCAGCAGCCCTTGGGGTAGCTGTGGTGGGCACCAAGATTTGACCCATTGTCATCGGATCCTGAATGAAAGGATTGGAGTTGTTTGAGAGGGCAGTTTCTGATTGTGACAGGTCATAGTCATTGCCAGTACGAAAGAGATATGGATAATTCTCGCTGAGGTATATGATCTTCTTGAGTATGATGTTGATGATCTTGGGCAGCGAGTTGATCGGATCGTTTGCTGCGATGGACATAATTCGAGCATCCAGGGAGTAGGCTGGGGTGAGCCCTTCAGCGTATGTCCGCGGAATCTCGGTCCAGCTCTGGCGCGATCGTGGAAATGTAACCCAAGGCTGGTTGCTTCTGTTGATGTGGGCTTCGTTGACGAAGAAACGCCAGATTGCACGCCAGTAGTCGTACTCTTCGCTGTTCACTGGAAAGCTTGCAGTATTGTTGTCGGGACCTTCATACAGATCTTGGTCACGGGAGAGCCAGTGAGGGTAGGAGCCTCGATAGCCATTGCTAAGGTATCGAGGCACTGCTGTAATACCGTCAAAATCGATGATGCCGGTAAGTTTTCCAGTCTCTGGGTCGACAAGGACATTCTGGGGACCAAAGTCAGTGTGTGACAGGACGAAATCTTTTTGATCGTTCATGCTATTGTCCATCCAGGTGAGCAGCTTGCCATATACTGTTCGAGCTTGGTCATCCCTCATCTTGTACAGGTTATACTCGGGATCTTCTTCCGCTCTGGTATGAGCTCTTTCTATTTTCCATGTCATAAAATCGAAGTGGTCGACCAGAGGACCAACCTCGATTAGGTCGGGCAAGTTATCAAAGGACTCCACGCCCAAGTCGCGTGTGATGAGAGGACCAATCTCGAGGAACTCGCCTTCAGGTGTAAACAAGGGTGTGCCACCACGACGATGGCGACCAAACTCCAGCTGAACCATGACCGTCGCAAGCTCTCTGATCAAGTTAACGCGCACCAGAGTGTCATCAAATATGTTTGGTTTGGATACGAACCTATCCCAGAGATCAAGCAAAGGTACTCCAGGTAGCCAGTCCATGAACATGAACGGGCAGCCAAGTTCGTTGTCCAGACCAGTGTCCAGCTCGAAGACGCGTGGCAGAGGGATTGTCGTCTTCTCGGCAAGTAGCCTCATTGCGTAGAACTCAGAGTGAGAGCCACGTGCTGCGATCTCATTCCATTCGTTGCCATGTCCCCTTCGTGGGATCTTGAAAGCCCACTGCTCACCGTTGGACCAGGAGATCTTGTATACGAGGTTGTAGAACCCGTTAAAGGGTGGTGTGTGAAGCTCACAAGAGAGCTTTGGCGCGTCGCCACCATCTAGTCTCGCTCTGATTGCCAGAGCCAACGCCTCCACCTCCTCCAGGCGAACGGTGGCGAGGAGGTCACTGAATTGGACCGCAGTCCTCCTCGTGACCTGTCGGGACAACCCCTCAACCTCCTCCTCTTCCGAAGAAGAAGAGGTGGTGTCGGGGTTGCCCACCGACTCCCAGCCACCGCTGCTGCCTTCCACCTTGCTGTCTTGTCTCACCAGAGACCACTCCGAGATGTCCTTCGACATCGTGCTGTTGTTGCTGCTGCTTGCCGCCGCGAGGAGAGTGCCGACGTGCGAAAACACAAACAAAAAACTTACTTTGGGGTGTGATCCCCAAGCGAACGCGCTGGGGGTTGATGAGGAGGTGGTGTGGTGGCGGGAGGCCGAGAAGGGTGTGAAGGGTGCTGGAGAGGGAAAGAAGGAAGAAGAGAGGAAGAAGAAAGTGGGAATCTCAAGTGAAATAAGGCTAGGATAGTGCGAACGGTCACGAGATCCTAAATCACGGAAAGTCTGGCGAGGCATGACGCACGGGTCCGTAGAGGGGTTTTCAGCTGGCTCTCGTTTCAGATCTCATCTGAAACAAAGGGGGATATGACGCGCTTTGTTATCTTTCACAACTTTTCCAAGGTATGTGTCGTGTGCCTATGTGTGACAAAGCCAAAATTCACTCATCACAGGTAGCACAAGATCCTAATTTCACGCTTCGGGGATTGCTGCCTAATCAAGACTCAGCGGGAAGACTGCCGCCATTGTTCGAGGGGGCACGAAAACGCCTCAGATGACTCAAATCTCGAAAGAGATCCGTCTCAGATTCTTACGCCAAGACATTCATGTTTCACAATAAGATCCGGTTGTATATCATGAATTTCAGACTGCATACTGCAAATACTGTTGCTGGTGCTGTAATTGTGCTTGTTTGAGGTGGAGCTCCTCCACTCTCTGGTCACGATGAATTCAAAGAACTGCGGTGAAAAGACCCGTAATCCCGAAGAAGAAGACAACGGGACAAGGTATACTATATTAATAGAAATTGAATGATAATGCTGGTGTGAAGACTGGAGTGATAAATTGATGATAAAATTTGAGATATCCTGATGATGATGATAAGAATGGATATGTTGATGAGACATCCTGGTGATGATGATGAAAGCTGATGAAAGAAGGAAGAGGAAGAGAGAGAGAGAGACGACCGAATTTAAGCGTTCGAGGTTGAGATTAGGGCTTGACAATGCTTACGCTTCGATGTATGTTTAATGTCGCTCGGAACTTGAGGAAGAAGTGACCAGGAAAAGTCAAAAAGTGAAGTAGCAAGTCAAGTCAAGGTAACACTCTGGGTTTGAAATGAACCAGCAAGTGGCTGGAAGTTGAGGCAGTAGGGATGCCAGACTAATAGGTGGATAGGGGACGCGCTGGCAACAAACGAACTAGAGAGGCACCTCTAGCAGTCAGACGATCAATGGTCAAGGCATAAATTCCAATAGCTCATGGAGTATACATGATATCTGGATCTCATTGAGTAAAGGCAAGCCAGCTCGTGGAGATTCGTATGCTTTGCTCTCAGAGTAGTGTTGTAGTCTGCTCGCTCTTTTGCCCTGCAGGCCGCGATATGAATGCAGTTTGCAGGTACCTAGTCTGAGGAAGATGTTTGTGGCGTGGCTTCGGATCAATATCCCTTGTTGATTGTCGTCGTCACTGAGGCCCGAAATTCCAAAGAAAAACACAACGGGAGACGGGACCTCGAAGACTTGAGCTTGGGATATGAATAAGAAGGCTGTTGTGATGAGTGTAGGTGCATCAAAGAAATGATGGCAGAAACCACACCGCTAACCACCCCAACGATGCCAGTGAAACCGGCAAGCCAAACAGGTGGAAACATTGCGAAGAGCTGAGCTTTGGGCGTATCAAGGAACAGATAGCAAAAGTGATCGAGGTGACCCGTCCCGCCAATTGCTGCAAAGAAGTGAGATACCCAGTTCGGAAGGGCCGTCTCGAGGAGCTGAGCTTTGAAACATAAATGAACAGACTGATGTGAAGAGTATAGGTGTATCACGGAACAGATAGCAGAAGTGATTGAGGTGACCCCCCCCAATTGCTGCAAAGAACTTGACGACCCACTCTGGCACAGCAATTGTAAGAGCTGGAGTGTGGGATTCGAGTAGATCGGGAATTGCTGCCTATTCAGGACTAGACTAGTGCAGCCTATTCGAAGACGAGCCTCATGGCAGTTCCGGTCTAGAAAGGCCAGTTTGTGACACCTGGTGGCAAGTTTCGCGCTCGGAGGAGAGGCTACGGAAGGAGTTTTTCCAATGCAGACTGTATGGCGCTCGTACGAGTGCTCGTCGTGCTTTGGTCAAGAACTTCAAGGCAGTTGGCTGCCTGTAACCGTATGGTGCTTGAATACTTGTCGTTCTGGTCCTGATCGCCACGACGTTCTGGCTACTGTGTGCTCTTGATATCTGTTGCTTGCGGTATGCTCTGGCAGATTTCTTATGCTGTTCCGTTCTTTCGAATTATTGATGTGAGGTGCGAGAACAGGCACATGATGTCGAGCCCATGGAGAGCTTTAGAAGGTTAAGTCCTCGAATATAACGTATTAATATTAAGAGTCTGGGACCTATCCCTCGACTTCACGATGCTGAAATGCTGGGAGGATGCGCTAATCTGTGGTACGTTTTCTTCTATGGCTTCATTCACAGATAGTCAAATCTAATACTAATGGCAAAGGGAAGTACCTTCAAAACAACAACTCTGCTCGCCAGTATCGCGCATGATTTATCTCACTCAAAGCAAATTCCTCTTCCAAGACGATCGACTGATTATTCTCCCAGCTGAAATCCTCCACAATGATGCCGCGGCTGTCCTCCTTCCATTGTAGTCGCAACTTACAGCGGACTTTGACAGCGTTCATGCCATTCGTGAGGTTCGCGCGCAGAACCTGGCTTGATGGATTAAGGTTCTGAGCCTACTGCAATGGCCCTGTCTGGGGAGAACAGATGATATGACGATAACGATGGTGATGATATAATGATGATACTTATGATGAGGAAAGAAGAAAGAGATAGGTAGAGAGAGAGAGAGACAACCGAGTTCAAGCGTCTTTATTGTGTGTCACGGAGCGTTCCAAGGTAGGTGTTGTGTGCCTATATGCGACAAAGCTTTTAGATGACTGGAATCTTAGGAAAATCTGTTTCAGCTTCTGACACCGAGACATCCATATTTCACAAGTGGAAATCAGGTTGTGTATCATCGGGGCTACTAAATATTACTGCTATTTGTTGAATATCTTGCGTTTCTTCCATTAATATCATCTGGTCGAGCTGGCCCACCACCACAGTAGTATCCACTGTTGGCTAACTTGCTGGCCTCAACATCAACACTATCATCATCATCCTCCCCAAATGCAGAACAAGGCTCGTGGGAGTAGTCAGGCAGCGGCGTGTATAGCTTTCTCCAACGACTCCTGCACATATCCCGGAATCCGCCCCACGTCCTCCAACACAAATAGCACATCAGTCCACCAAAATTGCAGCGGCTAGATGACATGGTTGTAAAAGTCGACTGTCGTTGGGTATCTCTCGCCTGGCTTTCCCCATCCAGTACACTCCATCATAAATTCGTTACGCGCGTAGGTTTCATCGGTGGGGGTATTTGCAAGACACGCAATGAGCCTGTATAGCGTACTACCAGGAGCCTTGAGGGTCCATCCCACCTTTTCCGCAAGGCTCGCAGCTTCCTTGAGGCTTGTTCCGTCGCAATCGAGTCTCGCTCATATCTGGTATGCTTATGAGGGTCGTCCTTTGTCGGTATGCTAGTCTTGAGCACTAATTCCTCTGTCTTGTGCTCTTTTGGCTGACGAAGAGGTTTGGGAAGATACCAGAGGTTTTTGTTATCGCTCTCTTTGTTTGCACGCTGCATATCACCCCAGAACACGTGGAGAGTGAGTATCTCGATATACTTTGTCTGGTCCGTGCCGCGCATGAAGATTGAATGGCGATTGGAATCGTCTGGAGGGCTTGTCGCACTTTTCTTGGGTCGTGTTTCGAGGGTGAATACCAGTTGGCGAGGCATGGTGTGTTTTTTTATACTGTAACAGGGCTGAGATCCAAAATCGCAAAGAGTGTCAGGATTATGTTTTTGTTAGTGTGATCTCGACTGACAAGTGAGTACGGTGAATAGGGCTTATATACAAGTCGAAGAATGTGCTCAGGGAAGGACGCCCAAGAGGCGCAAAGGCAGCTTCCAGAGCAGGTGCTCAGAGTTATGCGTCAAGCAAGACCGGACGATAAGTCAAGAGTGAAATCATCAAGTCAAGCAAGGCTGGGTAATCAGGTCTCCGAGGTCATGTTGCGTCGTTGCCGAATCATGAGACTGGGAGAAGTACCAGGAAGAAGGCATGAAATCACGATGTGAGAGCTAACATCACCTCTAACTTTGCATACGCAATCGCTAAATTTCGGGCATTTTCTCCTCTTCATCCACCATACCCTTGTAGTCATTCCATCGTCTCTTGAACCAGCTAGGTCTCCTGCCACGATTCGCTGTCTCACTGGCTTGTGCTGACACGGGCCTATCGGCACTGGTTGTTTGTGTGCCTTTGTCCGGCGCAACATTCAGCTCAGCAACCGAGTCTGCATCCGGAGCTACACTTCCCTGCTCAAGTAAACCCTCTCCTTCGGCTCTGCTGGTTCTTCTCCTGCCAAACAAGGTTCGACTCTTCCGCCTTCCAATTTCCAAACCAGCACTACCAGCAACATCCTCCCTGTTCGAGATACTGCTCTGTGTTCCCCGACCGATCCTTCTCCTGTCGTCCGCACGCTTGATATAGTCCTCACTGTTCATATCGCCATAGAAACCCTGGAGATTCCCAAATCCTTCAGATGGTTTCATGTACTCTTTCTCTTTTGCCCAAGCGCGTAGAGCAGTTAGATAGTCCTCTTTCGTCGCGTAGGTACCTTTGTAATTTGGCGTATAGGGCGGGAGGAGGGATGGCGGATAGGATGGTGCTGGTGTTTGTGAGGGTTGGAGTGTTGATGTATCGGATTCGTCGTCATCGCTGGAGGATGGAGAGTATGTCGTGATGGAGGAAGTCTCGGCCATATCACCTGAGCTTGAGGGTGGAATGACAGACGGGAGTGCGACGGGGTTGTACTCGGGATCATATTGTGCGGGTGTTGCATACCGCCGCACATCCTGCTGACGATGCTGAGATGCGGCAGTTATGGCTGTAGTATGTGACTTTTGGGTAGTCGAAGCCATGTTGAATGCGTGGTTGAACGGCGCACAAAAAAGTGAAGGAGTCTGCTGGTCGTAGTCGTGCTGTGGTGGCACGTATCTTTCTTCAATTCAGAGGCGAATCTGAGGAAGCAGTGGCACTTCATGGTGACACAACGTCACTTCTGCTGATGACATCGTCCGCAGTGTTTTGACGACGAGACGATTGAGCACGTGTCGCGGCTCAAAAGCTTATCATTTAAAGCCAAGCTTGGCATATAGAACGCTCGAGCCTCACTGTCACGTGACGGTCGAGATGAGACGCATTCTTTAAGCAAAACATGTCATGTCCGGGCAGTACAAGAACAGGCATCAAGTGGAATTGTGTTTTCAAGTCTTTCTCTTAGGCTATATGCCAAGGATTGATGAGGCATTCGTCGTTTATAATTGGTCAGGAGCAACTTCGGAGGAGTATGGACCACCTTGATTCTGCTCCGTCTTTTTGCTCTTTTGCAACTACACCAGAGTACAAAAGTGCCTAGTGCTGTGCTCTACAGATTCAGATATAGCCATGGTGCAAGGAAGAGTGACAATCAAGATGAAAATGATCATGTCGACTTTGTGTGTATATTTCCGAAGATCTGCCTCTTGATAGCCACCAGACATATTATTTAGTGAAGAACTGTATTACTGACTTTGACCCTTAAATGTAGCGTATACGCCAGCGACGAAACCAACGCAACTCTCGTGCTCGCAAGCAGGCTTACCTCGAAGATCTGGAGCGCCGGTGGTCAAACTGCGTCAGAACTGGTGCGCAAGCAACAGCAGAAATGCAGCAAGCTGCTAGGAGAGTGGACTCTCAGAATGGTATACTGCGCGATCTGCTTAGAGAGGTTGGTGTACCTGATACCGTCGTCGAGGCACGATTGCTGGCGGCCGGCGTAGCTAGGTTGAGGAACGAAGCCACCGCTTCGAGGTCTAGAGTGAGTATGAAATACCACACCTTGAGTTGCCGTTGTAGCATATTGATCACGACTATCAGCCATGCGCGATGTCCACCACCCCCATATGTTCAACTGAACCATACATGTCTCTTCTCAGCGTGGCACCTGTGAATGAGTCTTCGCGACTACCGCTGCCGGGCGCCGATTCCGGGAATCCGAGGACACTAGCATTGGGCAATACTTTGGCACCTTCTGCAGCTTCGTCCGTGCCACTGGATCATATGCTACCAACTTTCATCGACCCAATTTCATCATTCGCAGATGCGGCACCATCTTTGAATAGTGATATGATGCCAATTGCTGACGGAATAACAATGCCGCTAGTTGGGACGGCAATGCAGACACTAGATCCGCAACTGTCATTCACCGAGCTCGAAGATTTTGAAGCTTGGCTGCATGATCTGTCCGAGATCAAGGACGCGATTGGTACACAAGCACAAGTTTGTTCTTTCAGTTGATGGACTGCATCAGCAGAGTCTTACCACGCACACAGGAGACTATACAAGGCGGCGATGGTGCCCAATCGTACGGTAATATGGATCTGGAGGATCTCCTACACATGGATGACGTCTCGACCATGGAACTTGTGCCTGCTATGTCTGCGGACCAGTCCCCACAACATCGAGTTTGAGGTCGAGTTTCTGATATGGTGTCTCGAAGTCTGATAGTGCATACGGAGCAGCATCCTGAGTCGGTGGTAGAATAACCTTCGCTTCCCTAACACGCCAAAGTTCGAGCAGGAAAAGACTTGATTATAGATAAGCGGTTCCGCCGAATATTTGTGTGTAGAGATATGGCCGACGTGCATCGTCCATTCGCAGTTGTAAAGCGATGACTTCAGTGACTGTGAAACATGAGTACTTGTTATTGGGTCAGCAAATACATCATGGCTTGCATACCTGTAGCAGGCAGAACTACTACCAACCAAACCAGAGACAACATTGAGACAGCGGTTGGTTCAATACCCTTCGCGGGAGGTGTTTTGAACTGGTCGTATGCATTCCTAGTGCCTGATCACTAATGAGCTTAAAGGCGTTCCTAGTGACAATTTATCGTGGTAAGCACTTGGCTTATTGATGGAATCCCTGTTGAGGTACGGTTGGGCCTTCAGATCTATTGGAGTCGTGAATATAAAGCACCAGCCGGAGTCCCCCTACGACTTTCTTCTTCTTCTTCTTCTTCTTCTTCTTCTTCTTCTTCTTCTTCTTCTTCTTCTTGCGACCCCTCAAGGCTTGCCCCAATGATCGAAGGCTTCTCCTGCACCAGCGGCCTCCTAAAGCCCTACGGCTCCGACATATCAATCATTACCTGGGACACGGATGTAATCAAGATCGGTAACCACTGCAACGAGGGCGACAACAAGAAGCTACCTCCGACATGGGTGCGCATGAAGCCGAATGGCACCAATAATAACCAATATAAGAAATCTCAATTGCAGCGTGGCTTTTGGGTGGAGATAGATTGTCGCCTTCATCACAGGTGGAGTTGTCCATGGGCGAAGGAGAAGTTGCATACGATGGAAGTTGTCGATGAGAAGGTGGTCCACTGGGATCAGTACAGACCGGTGGGGTGGTGAGGCTGATGTTGTTATGGGGATTATGTGCCAAGATGTTGGCGCTTAGCTGGGGGTATTCGAGTATTCATGAGTCTGGCGGTGTAGCGAGAGGGTGATAGACTGGTGTTGATGTGGTGATTTGCGTATGTTGGGGTGGATAAGATCTGCGAGATCGAAAGAGCTTGTACTAACTTGTTGGGGTGGTCAAAACAAGTTAAATATATAAGGTTAAAATAATCGACAGCACCGCAATGAAAGTCTATTGCTGAATAAAAATCGGCATTTTTCACACGACGCGTGCCTCGTCATGGATGTAGAGTGCTATGCTGGAGACACAGTGTTCATGCGATACAATCATCTAAAGATGTTTCTCATCTTGTAGTTTCTCGACTCCTGCCAACGCGGCTGTGTTCTGTCGAGCGTGTTACATATCAGGTAGCTCATGTTCGCTGGCAGTGAGAAAGGGTAATTGGTTGGTTCGCGTGTTGGGTACCTGAATTCAGGGGCTGCAGTCTTCATCCTCCATGACAGACGGCGGGAATAGCCCCTAGTGGAAGCCATTGAAATGACTAAGGTAATACTTCATCTAATAGTCTTCGACGCCTCCGAGATGGCATGGTCTTGTGCACAGGTGTGCATTGAGTCTTGTGCTGTTTAAAAGCGGCAACTCCAGCGAAAACCTCGTGGCAAGGTGTGCATTAGTAGGAGATTGATTAGTCAGGCTTCATTGGTTTGATCTGGACTGAAGACGCTTTTTGGCGCTGGTGCTCTTGAAACGTCGCGGCAGTTCGGAGAACCTGCTGGCAGGTCTCGCATTTGCATGAGAGGAGGTGCGCTCTAATAGGAGTGTCTTCGATGCAGAGTGTATGGTGCTTGAATACGCGTCGTTTCTATCCTGGTGGGGTGGTATTGATGATGATGACGATGACGATGATGATGTTGATGTCTCTTGTTCTCGTTCAAGCGCGTGGTCCAGACTGACAATCCGTTGCTCCTCCCCGGCTCTTCCTGCGGCGCTGTGGACGACTTGATGTCGTTCTTCTTCAGGTCTTGTGGCTGGCAATATTCTGAGGAAGTCGAGCATCATCAGCTCTCAGACAGCATCGACAGCCTTCACACGCCTGAAAGTGGTCGAACAACTCGTATAGGCGTCTACGACATCTCAATGGACATTGACTCGGAAATTCCGCAAAGTAAAGCAGCGAACCTAGCCTTGAGTGTCACTGGCACCAGTTACACAACGCATCGTGACCGTTCTAGGCGCATAGATACCAGTGAGATCTCAGTAATGCTTCCTGCTAGAGATGCTAGGATTGGCACCCGCATCTTATACAACCCAGGCCAGCACCCTTCACACCGTGGACGATGAGATGTTCGTGGCAGTGTCGCTTATGTTGTTTGAACGTTGCAGTTGTTGTGAGGAATATATGACAGCTTTGACACAACAAGTTGTGTCTTGTGCTGCTCAAAGGCGGCAGCTCCAGTGATTGCCTCGTGGGAAATTGTGTCTTGTGCTGCTCAAAGACGGCAACTCTCCAGTGATTGCCTCATGGCAAGTCGTGTCTTGTGCTGCTCAAAGACGGCAACTCTCCAGTGATTGCTTCGTGGCAAGGTGTGCATTGGTAGGAGATTTGTTGGTAAGGCTTCGTTCGTTTGATTTGGACGGTAAGTATGGTTCTTGAATACACGTCGTTCTGTCGAGAAAATATCTGGATCTTTTGAGACTAAGATCACAGGGTTGGGGTACGAGAACAGGCATGACTTTTCATGATTTCGAGCCCATGACGAGCTTCAAAAGGTCAAGTTTTAGTGGTAGCGCGTATTTAATAAGACCTGACTAAGCTCTCCATAGGCTTAACTTGGTGTTTTTTCCAGCAAGCTTATTATAGGTCCGGTACTCCTCACAGCTGTTTCATAGCCAGAGTTGATTAGAAGACAACAGATATTCCCGATTCATCTGGATCCTGGATCTGTAAAGACTTCTTTCACATAGAACACAACCGAACTTGAGGCGGGCAACAGTCACAGAGTTCATACTCGCAACACAAAGCGTCAGGTATAGCAAGCACAGAGCCGCGACTTTTTAGATGAGAAGATGAAATTGCCATTTGCCGGTGTATATATCATAAGACAAAAACAACTTTTCTCCCATTAAAAAAAGGCGTGAGAAACGTTAATGACCCCAATGCTTGCCCTCTTTTCGTACACAACCTCCGCCCCAGTCAGCCCCGGATATCTTCTTCTTCCCAAATCTATACCCACCCTCTGCTGCTACTGCTGCTTCAGATCTTGATGCATATTAATTGATCATTTGAAAGCCTTGCCGAACATGAGGAGTTGAGCTTGGTCGTCTGTCGAGATGAGTTAGAATGTGTCAAATGTGAATCAGCAGACGTCAAAAACTTACAGATGGAGAGCACACCAGCACCTGCAACACCACGGAGAATGTTGGCACCAGCACCCTTGAAGAGAGACCTGACACCCTCGGCGGCAACGATTTGACGAGCAGCATCCATGGTACCGTTGTACTTGACAGCCTCACCAGACGTCATCATCATACGACGACGGATGGTGTCGAGAGGGTAAGAAGCAATACCAGCACCAGTAGTGACAGTCCATCCGAGGAGGAAAGAGGCCAAGAAGTTACCCTCGAGGTTACCAGTGAGAAGAACAGGCTTGATGGAGTCGTACATTCCGAAGTAAAGACCACGGTAAACGACAATACCGAGGACAGAGGGAGCGAAACCACGGTAAAGACCAGCAATACCGTCAGTGGCGAGAGTCTTCTTGTAGACATCTACCAGACCGTTGAATTGACGCTCACCACCCTTCTTGGCGGACTTGTTGTCGTTGGCGAGACGGGTACGGGCGTAGTCGAGAGAGTAAACGAAGAGGAGGGAAGTGGCACCAGCAGCCTAAAAGCGAGATGTCAGTACAGCTGCTATCTTCAAGTACAATTGACAAAACTTACACCACCGGAAGCCAAGTTACCCATCATCCACTTGGCGTAACCATCACGCTCCTTCTTGTATGCGAACATGCTCTTGTAGGTATCACGGAAAGCAAAGTTGAGAGCCTGGGTAGGGAAGTAACGGATGACGTTGGCAGTGTTACCACGCCATAAAGCAGCAACACCCTCTGTGGCGGTTGTGCGGCGGAAACACTCGGCAATACCGTCGTACTTGCGGTCAAGACGACCGACCTTGATCATCTCGTCCTATTGTGAGAAATTTGTGTTAGTCGTTGTGATCAATCGAAATATTCCAAGGATTGAATCTTGACGCGCCATAAGGCACAATGGCTGTTGTAGATGAACATACCTGGTTCTGGATAAGAAGCTTGACACGCTCGATGGGAGCAGCAGCAGTCTTGGAGACGGCAGCGGAAACACCACCCACTACAAATGCAGTCAGCTTCTGTTGCTATTGTGGTACCGTCTCTTGCTTTGACGTTGCGATGCCAATGAGAAGCCATCGCATTGGCAAAAGCGAGAATTGATAGGATTGTTCAAGATAAGACGTACTCAAGAAGTCAACGACGAAACCAGGCATGCCCATGAAGGACCTATTGGTAGATTGTTAGCATCGTCGGCGGATCCAGTCGAGGAGCTAAAGCGGTCAATCGTACTTCTTTGCCTGGTTCATCTCTGTCGAAAAGTATTAGCTCATTGATTCCAATGCCTCGAAAAAGTTCGTCGCATTGCGAAGCTCTAAAAACAGCTCCAATGGACAAGAGTAAAAGGCTTACCGGCACCTGCTTTCTCAGACATTGTGGCTGTGTTGTATGGAAGATGACAACAAAAAGGGAAATGGGGAAAGGAATGAGGGGAGAGTTTGGATGATGGAAGCAAAGGAGAGAGAATAGAAGAAGAAGTAGCTTAAGAAGGGGAGGGCCCTCGCAAAATTGATTAATTGTGGGTCCAAGGGCTATCCAAATGTTGGGACTGGCTTCTGGCCGATATTTTCCGAAGCTGTTTTATAGACTCTTCTTTTTGTCTAGAAGGCTATATGCAAATTGCATTCACATCGTAACCTCCCAAGGGATGAGACAGGCTACGAAGGACACTAGGAAGGCAACTGGACACATAATGTCAGCCTAGATTGGCGAGCAGTATTGAAGCCATATGCTTGTGAGGAGTGCTGGAGTACTTCAGTATTAGCTATATTCCTTCCACCTTGCCGCACTCTTGTCTACGGAGGACTAGGATAGGTGCCTTTTAAGGTATAAATCCAGCTGTCTTAGGTTGTGAAGACTGCTAGTATGGCAGCACCACTAATGGATACCAGGTAAGGTATTAGGCTCAAGTGCTCAAAACTACTCGGGTACCTCCTGCATGATGACGAAGGTGTCGTGCGCTGGGAGATCATAGAGTCTCCCTCAATGGGAGGCCTACGGGTAACATCCTCGCCACTCCCACAAGAGAAACACAACCTGCTCCGTCCGAATTGAGCTATTGGTGGAGAATCACTCGCATTGAGTTGCTCGGTCGAATCTCCACTCTAGTAGTAAGCTCAAACTCGGTTTCACATTGGAGATTAAAGCCAAAGTCTCAAAAGTGATCAAGTTGTCTTTATTAGATCTATATTCTACTCACTACCAATATCTCCCTCTTGTGAGATTTTCTCCCGAGTAAGGATGATGAGGCACATAGTGTTTGCCAACTTGTCTGAAAACTCCTCCTGTCCTCTTATGCCCAAAACACCATGCCTTCAAACAATAGTAATAATCACACAAAGACCTCCGGTATAACTCCAAGCCCAATGTCAAATGAATATATACAATGCATTTCGGCCGTCAACAAATGAAAACACAGCCGCCACTAGTGTCACCGGTGTGACTGGTGCTGTCGTGGTTTCGAGGACGACGGGAGCTTGGTGAATTAGCTGCATCTCAATCACAGCTGGTCGAAGAAGAGGTCGAGATGCAGGGCTGGGTGATACTGGCTGAACCTGGTGGGTGGGCTGCCCACGAGACTCAAGCGACGAGGTGAAGAGCTTCTCTCGAAATGCAAGCATAATATCTTCTCTCGTGTCAAAGACTCGGCTCAGGCATTGAGCAAGTCAGCTCCTTCCACGCCCCAGCCAAAGTCGAGAACCATAGCCCTCGAATCTTGACTTGTGGCTACAATTCTTCGGAAATCACTCTTGGCACTCAACATCCAGCTGTTCGTAAAGGCTGGATGGTTCATTAGCTCGTGACCAGTCTCAAAGTCCCAAACCCTGATGCTGGAGTCGTAACTTCCACTGATCACGCGACCATTGGCTTCGTCGAGGTACAAACTCCTGACCAGGTTTTCATGACCCCGCATTTGGCATATTTGGTCTGCTGTTCGTGCATCAAACTTGAAGATGATCATGTCATTCCCGCCTGCGAGAATATACTTGCCATCATCAGAGAATTCCACACAAGCAAGGCCCCGTTCCTTGCTCCAGAACTCCTTGATACATTTTGCGTCCGACGAGCATTCAAAGTCGCCAGTGAATGGATTGAGCTTGCGTTGAAAGTCAAGATTCCAAAGACGAGCACAGCCTTCACCAGAAGCACTGACCACGAGTTGGCCACGAAGTTGAACCGCGTTTACCGGACCGTGATGACCGGCTAGCTTCTGAAGAAGCTTACCACTCTGACGATCCCAAACGCAAAGGGTGGAGTCCTTGGAGCAGGAGACTATCTTGTCCTTGTCGAAGGCGACGTCGAGGACACCAGCAGTATGATGCGCGAGTTTACGGATAGGCTTCCAGGTCTTGATATCCCACATGATCAAGGTGCAATCAGAAGAACCAGTGATTGCGATCTCATCGTCCAGCTGTAAGCAGAGGATTGAGGCTTCGTGGTACAGTGGTGGAGTGTAATAGATTCTAGGATCCGGCTCCCCCGCAGGATTGGGGTTCACGTGTGCTCCTACGGGTGGTGTAGGAGGGGCGTTGTTGGGATTTGGATGCGCACGATGTAGACGATCGTTGGATAGGGCTTCGGGAATGCCGATGACCTTGACACATTTGTATGTCTTGATATCCCAGATTCGGATCGTCCGATCTCTTGACCCAGTGTAGATTCTGTCCTGATCGAATTGCACGCAGTAGACACTGTCCGTGTGACCGTTCAGATAGGTTGCACAGGCATCGCCCTTCTTCCAGTTCGCCTCAATCTGCTTCCTTGCTTTGTACATCTTCGCCCATTCCTGGCCATGATTTTGTGGCTTGCCTACACCTCTACCACCGACCATGAGTGGAAGCGGATTGGATCTCTCAGCAGCCTGCCACCTTTTCTTGAAAGCTTCCCTCCAGACATGAGGATCCATGGTGAGCTCTTCCCATTGCCTTGAAACTTGTGCCATCTGACAAAGGGAAGAAGCGGAGAGTTGACTGAAGATTTGAGCGTTGATCTCGGGAGGGAGGATATCAAGGGGATCTATGGTGCTGTTAGTGGTGTAACCGACGCAAATCCGACTTGGTACTCACTCTTTCCTTCGACACGAGACTCTCGCCTTGATCGACAGTCTCGTACCCTACTATGCTCTGCGGACATTATTATACCACTCTCTCTATTCTCGCGACCATAGCCACGGTCAAGAGGTGGATTTGTCAGGTTCGAGTCCTTCCTTTCCATCTTCATTCGGTGATTCGCACTAGCTGCCGCAGCCCGCGCAGCAGCTCCGCCAAACGGAGGATCGAGATCGAGATGTGGTAGCCATGAGGGTGTTTCTGGAAACGGGCTTGGTGCACGTTCGCCGTAGTGAATTGAGTCCTCCAGATTCATCTCTTGATTTAGCATGTACGCCCCAGGCAGGACAGTTGCTGGGTCAGGTGTTGGAGCCCTTTGGAAGTGTCTCGACGATGACGAGGATTGTGCTGCTTGATAGTACGTCTGAATCCTCATCTGATGATAATCCGGCTGGTTGGCTGCAGTCTCGAAGGTTGGAGGCTCATTCGGGTACGAAGGACCCGACTTTATCATGAGCATGGATTTCATCTTCTTAAATCCCCTTCCAAGGCTGGTTTTGGGCACATGGTCCCTTGTAGCACCAAGTCCAGTCGTGCTGCTAGCAGCGCTTTGTGTCATCGAATCCTGGTTATTCCTGGCCTGACCATGTGGCCGAATATGCCGCCGGGATGACCTTCTTTGATTCATCATTTCAGGGATGTCATTCCTATTCGGGTTTAGTATGGTGGTACCAAATGTCGTGATGTTACACAAAGCATACTCTGTGGTGTTAGGTGGGGACGACGACGGATTGTCTATAGCCGTGGTAGGTCTGGCGTGGCGTGCGAAGAGAGGTTGTGATATACGGTGCGAGAAGTGACTAAGTGTGGCTGTGTCTTGATAATGATTGTTGTTGTTGTGGTGGGTATTTCCGAAATGCATTACTCTTCGAGATTATTGAGAAAGATCTTGTATTTGTAACACGAGTTTAGAGTTTGCCGGGCCAGGATTGTGAGTCTTGTGTTATTCTGTTTCCCGAGGCTGAGATAGCGATTCCCTATTCCTGTGCAACGAGTGTGCAGCGGGTAGCGCTGGTGAGACGAGAGTGTGTGGTAAAAAGAGTGCGAGTTGGTGGTAAAGTATGGTCGGTGAGTAAGTATACGTCGACGTCGTCGGTGAAGTCGTAGAGGTAGACGACCTCTAGGAGCGAGTGATAGGAAGAGGGAATCGGGATAATCGGTATACAGGGCATGTAGGCCAGGTGAGGATAAAAGAGGGTTGAGAGGGTTGAGAGGGGAGGAGGAGGGCGGAGGAGATGAAGAAGAATCAAAGTCGAGTCGTCGTCAGTCGTCTCGGAGTTGACGACGTTGGAGGCGGGAAGTGGAAGGAGCTGAGCCAACCCCTTATTCTCTTTCCTTCTTGCATTGAGGCAGATACGATGTCCGACAAAAATATCCACTCCTGCTCGTGTTTGCTCTTATCGGTGATGGGTACAGTACAGTACGAATACTCAGGTGATATGTAGATCTTGTATACCCGCAGTGCGGCCGTGTTTTTCTTTGGAGGCGGACTCTGGCTGGGCGAAGCGATAGAAGAGGAGGGCGATCACTCTCTATATACGAACCATCACAAAACCATACGCATTATTGAAACACAGTACCACACGGTTGGAAACCTTGCGAATAGCAAGAAGTAAGCTTGAGCTGGCTCTTCGGATCATAAGTTCTTTGTCATACAAGAACGATTCTACTCTTTCCACCAATCGTGGCCCTAATGGCTATATTTGAGCGAAGCAAATTCTATGACCAGATATCTGAAAGTAACTTCCGATATATAGGTGCTCTTCTACCCATTAGTCGTACTTTGCTTCCGCCCACAACCATGAACGCCGTGATCATGTGCATATAAATTTCTTCTCTTTGACTTCACATCCTCCTCACCATTCTAGTTCTTGTTCTCAAAGTCCATGGCCGGCTTGATGGCCTCCGCAAAGGCTTTTGCTTCCTTGTCATTCAGCGCAGGAAGAGGTCGTCTTGGCACACCACCGTAGCCGAAGTAGTGGTTCAAAGTCGACTTGGTTGCGGGAACGACCGACTTTGCCAACTCCCAGTCCATGGCAGCAAGAAGTGTCTGTGCTTCCCGAGCCTCTTCGAACTTTCCTGCGACTCCAAGATTCCAGACTGCAGCGCAAAGCTTGGGGAAAACGTTTGCAGATCCAGCAATAACACCAGAACCATTCGATAAAACAACAGGGAGAGTCATGTCAGCCAGACCACCAGTAGCAATAAATCCACTTCCTTGACCCTTGATGCTGACGGCCTGGGCCGATGCGGCGACTCTGTTAAGCTTTCCACTCATACCACAAGTGAACTTGGCACCCACGCAGTTAGGGTGAGCTGCGACTCTGGACATGAGATCGCTGTTCATGTCGATGCCGGCGACAGCACCGGGATAGTTGTACATCATGATACCAATAGGACTCTTGTCGGCAATCTCCTTGAAGAACTGGTAGATGACTTCATCAGACATGGAAGCCTTGAAGTAGCAGGGAGGCAGAATCAAAGCAGCAGTTGCGCCAGCAGCAGCGGCATCCTTGCACATTTGAATACTTTCACGGGTACTCTGTGCTGTGCAGCCAGCAATAACGGGGGCCTTCTCGAAGCCAGCCTCATCGAGTGCTTCTCTTGTTGCCTTGATAACGTCTACTCTCTCCTGGTGAGTAAGGTGTACCGCCTCTCCATTTGAGCCCATGACAACCAGACCGACCAAGCCATCCTTGACGAGACGTACGCTGTGCTTCTTTTGTGCTTCGAGGTCGAGGTCTTCGGTTTTGGGGTCGAAGATTGTGACGACAGGGCAGTAGACACCTGGTGGGAGAACGATATCCTTACGAGGAGCAGACATTGTGGATAGAGTTTCTTGGGTATCGCTGAGTTACTGTGTGCTGGAGGGGCAGTGAGGAGGAGAAAGATATGGAAGGGAAGTAGTGTGGTAAAGTTCGCGTGAGCAAAAGATGAATGGCCTTTTGTTGAAGCGGAAGTACTAGCCCAAGTATATAGGCGAGTAGTGTACCTTTCCTTTGTTCAACCGTCCGCTGTACCGCCGAACCAAGCCCAGCACCAATTGCGGGCCATATCCCCCACCCACACCTCCTCCCACGCACCCCCAACATCTATGTTCGGCTCGACATGGCGCGAAAAGAAGTCCAATGGAATATCGCGTGGGGGATGTGTAAACACGTGAGACTGGTCGTGCTGCGCTGTGCCATCCATCCATCCACTCATCCGCTTTCTACAACCATCTTCTCTTGGTATTGGAGCCCTCCCAATACTCTTTGATCACCAAGAAGCCACCAGCACTAAGAAAAACAGCAGCAAGCAGGATGGCACCTCTTAATGTGCTCATGGTGAGGATGTTATGTCGGAGCTGCTACGGCCTTTTCTAACCACTTTCCAGGTCGGTACCGGCGAGTATACTACTGGCTTCGTTGGTGGTGGTTCTTCAAAATCAGACAAGAAGGTTGGTGTGGTAGGTCTGACGCTATTCGACCTTCGACGCAGAGGCAAGGTTGGTAACCTAAGCATGGTCGGCACATCAGGCACAAAATATCCTCAAATACGTAGGCTCATTTCACCTCTGGATTGCTATCGTCTACTCGTATTGACACACATCCCAGGAGAACACCTTGAAAAGAACATCAGCCAAGTCTACAACTCCCTAGATACCACCTTTACCTCCTTCCCATCTGACACAACCTCGCGCGATCCAGACTCTTACAAATCCGCCATTGATGCCCTCTCCCCTGGCGACGCAATCACCATCTTCACGCCAGATCCCACTCACTATCCAATCGCCCTATACGCCATTCAGAGAAAGATCCATGTTATGATCACCAAGCCTGCCGTTCAGCTCCTCGAACACCACCTTCACCTCCTCTCTGAATCCCGCAAACATGGTGTCATCGTGTACATTGAACACCACAAACGGTACGATCCAGCCTATGCCGATTCGCGTCGTCGTGCGCTGGATGAAGCGACATTAGGCGAATTCAACTATTTCTACAGCTATATGAGTCAGCCCAAATCGCAGTTGGAGACGTTCAAGGCATGGGCGGGCAAGGATTCGGATATCAGCTACTACCTCAACTCTCACCATATTGACGTTCATGAGAGTATGGTCAGTTCGCGTGGGTGGGTGCCTACATCTGTCACTGCATCCGCATCAGAAGGTATCGCCAACGGTCTCGGTTGCCAGCCTGGCACAGAGGACACCATCACATTACTGGTTAATTGGAAGAAAGAGGGCGGGGAGGGTAAGAGGGGCACTGCGGTATACACTTCCAGCTGGACTGCGCCGCAGAAAGCAGGTGTGCATAGTCAGCAGTACTTCCACTATGTCGCTAGCAAAGGAGAGATTCGTATTAATCAGGCGAAGAGAGATTACGATGTTACGGAAGATGATACAGGCATTCAATGGTACAATCCATTCTATATGCAGTATACGCCGGATGAAAATGGCGATTTTGCCGGCCAGCATGGGTATGTTTCATCATCTTTAGCAAAAGGGTTTACCTTCTCACCTAAAGAGTCCGAAGCTAACATTTCATCATGAAGATACGGATACATATCCTTTGAAAAATTCGTCGATGCCATCCAAGCTGTCAAAGATGGCAAAGCAACAATCCAAGACATTGACAAACGTGGTCTACCTACTCTAGTCAACACAATCTCAACAGGTGCAATTCTTGAAGCTGGAAGAAGGAGTCTGGATGAGAAGAGGACGATTGAGATTGTCAGGTCGGGAAGTGGCGAGGAAGACTGGAGCTTGAAGTGAGCGTTTAGCTGGTGAGGATTCGAGCAGGTATAGCCAAGCACAGTGTTGGATACATAAGGCGTATGTTGAATGAGCTTGTCCTTGAGGTCCGTCTCGGACAGGGTCAATTTGGATGGGGTCGGCAGTCTTTAGGAAGTCGTTCAGCACCCTACACATACCTCCTTCCTACCTCGATGTATACTTCGGGACTAGAATAGTTGCCTGCTCGTCTTTAGGACGGCTAAGTGGCTAATTGAAGCTGAAGGCGACAAAAGTCTAGCAGCACTCCTTACGCCACATAATCAGGATAGTATGCCTCTCCATCTTCGACAGTCTCCAGCATGCCTTCTCCGATCATGTTCTTCTTCGGCAGGCAGCCAGCAGTGCCAGACAGCAAGCATGCAGTTGTGTCCATTCCTCCATCTTTTTACTCGCTCGACGGCGAGGATCTGAAGGGGAAACAGCTGTAGACAAGGGATGCTGCTGCTCCATATACTGCCGACTGGCAAAGTGCAAAAAGCACAAACCCCACTGCCACAGCCACAGCAAGCCAGCCAGCCAACGATACCTCCAAGGTGAAGAAGTCGATCCTTCATCAAGCGCCAGCGGTTTCTTCACTCTAACAATGGTTGCTCCCACGCCATCAAACCGAGGAGTCGATTGCGCGACCTCTCCTACCAGTGCAACAACCGCTTACAAACACTCACGAGACCACCACATTCTTCAAAGAGCACAAGCCACAATGTCACGGCCATAGGAGACGTTAGGAGAGCTGACGTTCAAATCAATATTCCTTAACAGTAGCTGCTGAAAATAGCGTCTTCGTATGTCCAGGGTGAACACGTATACAATCAGAGCTAATCGGCCATCAAGAATAAGATGTAAACTATTAGGCGATCCCAAGCCAGGTATGATTTTTCTCCTCCCAAACAAAACTACCGTGGTTTTGTTCCTCCAGATCAGCTCACGCAATCGGACACGGCTCTCGCATTGCTAACCGCTCCTCTTCTGCTCTGCGGTCACGATGAATTGACCTGAATAGTTGACAAATGACTGCAGACGGCGGAGACAGCACCAGCCCCTCCACGATCCAAGCCAAAGCACGCTTATCCCATTCCCATCCTTTCGCCCAACCAACGCCATGCATGCCAAATATTTAGCTGTCCATGCCTCCAGGCGGCGCTACATTCCTATGCGCAAGAGTGGAGTGTTTTTGTTATTCTCGCAAGAGTTCTCTTCATGGCACTCTGGCCTGTTTACTCTGTTTTCAAGTTGCGTTGTGCTGCGTTGTGTCGTTCTTCCCTCCACTACGAGGGATGCTTGTCCAAAAACTCCTTTGCCTCATTGATCTTCGTCGCCAGATACGGACTCCCTCCTCGATCGGGATGATTCAACAGCATAAGTTGGCGATGCTTCTTGCGTATGACGTCTTTCGTGATAGCTCGGTCACTAGGAATCATTTGTCAGCACATTCGCAACTCTCACACCACAAATCTGCTCAGTCTTATGTTGTTGCAGCATAGCAAGTGCAGGCGCAAATGCCATACACGTAAAAGGGCTAGTGGAAAGACTGGACACACTTTGTCTGTAGAATCAACGCAGCTTCTTTCCGCGTCATCTTTGCTTCGAAACCGCCCTTGTAGAATGCTCGGCCGAGGGCGTTGGTGCCGCCTCGAGAGCGGCGGAGGGCGACCAGGCCTGCGCGACCGAAGAAGGCGGCGGCTGCTATGCCGAGACCGACGTAGAGTGCTGATGCCATATCTGTGCAAGGGACAGATGGGAAGCAGGATGGAGCTTGGAAGAGGTGGTGGCAGATGTAGGTGAGATGATGGACTTTCTGGTCATGGGAAGTTAGGCTGATCGGAGTTGACGCCGGAGTCACCTGAAAAAAGTCCTCACTCACCTTGCGGTGCAACATCTACGACTACATCTTCAACATCTGCGACTACATCTTCAACTCTACCAACTGCTGCTTCACTACGCTTTATTCCGCCACCCATATAGCCCTCTGTCAAATATCTGCTACAAGTACAACTCCAATACCCGCCCAAGTCCCCTTCCACACCAGAGGCGTGCCCGCCTCACCCTCCATTCAAGATGAGAATAGAAACGTGCCACTTCTGCTCTCGGCCAGCCTATCCCTCCAAAGGCATCACTTTCGTCCGCAATGATGCAAAAATGTTCCGCTTCTGTCGGTCAAAATGGTAAGCACACACCATCTCTACCACCTCTCCAGCACCACCACTGCACTCCCAGACCCAGCTCACATGACCACCTCTCCCGCAACACACTCGCTAATACAATTCCCTACAGCCACAAAAACTTCAAAATGAAGCGCAACCCTCGCAAACTCTCCTGGACGAAATCCTTCCGCCGCGCTCACGGCAAAGAACTTCCCATCGACGGCACCCTCCTCGGCAGCATGTCCCAACGCCGCAACATCCCCATACGCTACAACCGCGAGACCGTCGCACGCACCCTCGAAGCCATGACGCGCATCGAGGAGATCCGCAGCCGACGAGAACTGCGCTTCTACAAGGAGAGGATGAAGGGCAATAAGGCACGACAACTCGAGGCGGATCGAAAGCTGGTGGAGGAGAACCAGCATTTGTTGCCTGTGGAGGAGAGGGAGAGGGTTGAGGGCTTGGTGAAGGATATGGAGGTTATGGAGGATGGAGAGCAGGATGCGGAGGCGGCGCTGGTGGGCGAGGAGAGTGGTGAGGAGGAGGAGGATGTGGAGATGAGTACGTTGACGCCGGAGGAGGAGAGGGCGTTGGCGAAGGAGGAGGCGGCGAGGAAGGCGAAGACAACGCCCAAGAAGGGGACGAAGGCAAAGGGGAAGAGGAAGGTTGCTGTTGTGGGTCAGACGGAGGGTATGGATGTGGATGCTTGATGGGTTCGAGAGTACAGGGTTACCAAAGGCTACGCGTCTGTCACGATCGTTTGGCGTTTCTATGAGGGAGGTTATGTGGATGGCGTTTCTATGAGGGAGGTTATGTGGATGTAGATGGCGTTTGGACAGGAGCATCATGACTGGGACTCGAAATGCGAAGCAAAAGTACCGAGCTCCTGAAACTACACAATGACATGCTGAATAATGCCGTGGGATTGGCGCCTCATAGGGATGTAGTGCTGGAACGTTTTCAACCACTTCTCATTGCACGGATGTAGTTCAGCACCATCGTTCCACCCCTTCCTCGACCCATCTATGACTTTGCAAAAACTCTCCAGGTTTCCTGGCCACGAGATACGTCGAGTAAAAACGCTACAACTTCCAATCCCTCACTTCTCTCCTCATGTCAAATACTCAGCGCACAAGGCTACCTCACCTCATGCAACGGTACAGATCATATTGTTTGCAGGCTCATACCGACAGGAAATTCTGGTGTCGGGACTACCTACCTCTTTCTGATACCATCGCTGCCACGGAAATCCAACTACTTCCCGGATGGATGCTCATAGAGATTCATGCACGGCAGTAAGCTCTGGTCTTGGACTTAAATCGTTGTGAGGCATATCCACCTCTATCAGTTGCTATTCTTCGCTCCCTACATGCTCTTGGGTCCCGAATGAACGATCACTTCATACTCATCATCATCACTCATCTTCCATCCCACCATCAACCAAGTCCCCTTCGCTTACACTATCCTCCTCGTCCTCTCCAACAATACCACCAAGTCTGTGTGCCAGATAAGCAGGCCATGCAACGCCTTCCTCGACATCTGCCACTGGTTGGACATTGACCTGAAGATTCGAAGGAGCTGCTGATCTGCGCGGTCTACTCGAACGATTGCGGACTGATGGGGCACCATCTGAAGCAAGACCTGGGGTAGGCTGGTCATGCGTGTGGTCGTCCAGCTCCTCAGCTTCGGTTCCTTGAGAGGTAGTGGTTGCGCCATCGTCCTCGTCTTCGCTGTCTTCACTACTGTCACTTTGTTGGACGAGGAGGTCGTCCAGGTCCTTTGCATCTTCGTCTGATTCGTCTGCATTGAGGATCAAATCATCGTGATCATCAAGCCCCTTCGCAACATTGTCATCAAGCTCTTCGCGTTCCTCCACATCCTCTTCGTCTACATTGTCCTCGCTGTCGTCCGAATCGTCGCCCACGTCCTTTCCACTATGTCCACTTTCGCTTTCGTCGACCTCGTCAAGCATATCATCGTTCTCTAGTCGTGTACGCTTTCGCCTTTGTTCCTCGAGCAGCTGTTTCTCCTCAGCTCTCTTTCGCGTACGCGATTGCGACCACTCCTCTTGGGTACGTGCAAAGGCGGAAGCAGGAACATGACCACAGTAAGCTTGCCACTCGCTAATGTACTCACCACCTGGTACAGATACTGCTGAAAACCGGCTGTTCACTCGTCGATTTGACTCTGGATTGGGCGGGAGCAAATTGTCGTACCATGCGACGAGGTCTTTAGGCTCCTTCCTTTTTCGTGGTGGCAGTTTTGGTGGTTTGGGGAGTAATACGTCGTGAGCATCTTCACCTTCCAAAACTGGGACGGGCAATTTGAGTAAGGCGAATAGGCGAGCTTCTTCCGCTTTCGTGGCCGCAGCGTCGATATGTTCAAGATGTGCTGTTTCGAGCTCGCCAGCTTCCAGCTCTGCAATCATTTCTGGCGGCAGTGGTGGCGAGGTGGGGGATGATATGGAGGGTGTATCACGCGGCGCGCCTGGGGAAGAAGCAGATGAGGAAGAACTTGTCCAGATGACAGATGGAGCATTTGTATCCGAGATTTCTCCATCTTCATTGGAGGTCAACGAAAAGAGTTGTTCACTGGACTCCTCTTCATTGGCGTCCGAAGCTGGAGTGTGGGCTGTAAAGTAGATCTGTTGGTGTGGCGAGTGCTGGGATGATAAGTTGGTGGTAATGACGCCATCCGCTCTGAAGTGTTCATCACCTTCGTCTGTCTCAGTATGTGTGATATTGTCTTCGTTGACTTCAAGCCTCTTCTCCACCTCCGCGTATCGTAGTCTTCGTCCCACTCTTTCTCCAACAACCGATATCATTCCTTTACGGCCCCTTCTCAAGGGCATATCACCTATTGTATCGACAACTCTTAGACTATTCCTTCTCGCCGCAAGCCTCCACCATTCACGCCAGTCTTGGTTCGTTTTGGCTTGGAGGACCTTACAAGCGGTCTTGACATCGTTCTCATTAACAGATGGCGAACCTCGATACTTGACTAGCACGTCTGTAGCTCGTGATCGGGAGTTTGCGATGTGAAGGGCTGTGCTCATCAGCCTTTTCGTCAAGATAATGGTTAAGTTGAGAAGGTCGAGGGCGGAAGGCGCAGTGATGGAGGGCAGTGACCGAGACTTCCTGGTCTGCATAGTGTACCAGTTTCGATCACTATTGTGGTGATCCACAGGAGGAGACTTTGATGACAGTGGCACATGGGGATTCATGAAGACTCGTGCCGAGAGGTCGAGGAAGTTGGGCATGTTGAGAAGCGTGATTGCGGGTTTCAGCCGATCAACAGATGATGCTGATGGATGGACCGGCTCCAGAAACTTGAATGGCTGCTGACCAGCATCATGCTCATCAGTAGAGTCTGACGATGGTGTTGGTTCTCGGGAGTCGTCGTCATCGATATTAACTTGCCTCTTCTTCTGTTTCTCCTTCTCACGACGACGTCTCGTCTCTATTCCGAGTATATCTTCACCGAGGTCTTCACTCAACTCCAGCGCTCCAGCCCAGTCCAGAACTCCCCAACCCCCCCAAGACTGTTGTAAGTTGTCTTTTTCATATCTGTCCTCTCTCTTTTTCAGGTGATCTGCGGCTTTTTCCATGGCCAGTTCACACTCTTGACGAATATCAACAGCTGCAGGGATTGCTGCTGCGCCTTCCCATAATCTGTCTCTTCTGCCTTTGAGCTCATGTTGCACAGTACTCGATTGGATCACATCTAGATAATGTCGTACTTCAGGCAAAGACTTGGTCTTCACCGTGCGAGCGATTGCTGGGAGGTCATGTACACCATAACGGGATAATGCGCTGAACAATTGATCTTGCTCGATGGTCGACCAGACTGTAGCGCCGATCCGAGTAGTCACAGGGCGGCCTGAAACATCGACTTCGTGGTTTGGTCTTCTTCTGATGATTTCGTTGACATCATCCACCTCAATAGGGTTGTTGATGGATTGTATGTACTCATTGAGCAATTTTCTATAAGCATCTTGTGGCTTATGAGTCACAGGCTTAGGTCTTTCACGCTTCGGTTTTGCTCTAAAGCGACCAGACTTGTACCGATTGCGATTCTTGTGCTTTTTGGACGCGCTGTAGCCAGTCTTAGTGGTAGAGCCTTCCTCTGAAGAGCCGTTAGCAGAACTATCAGATCCTTCGATAGTTTGGTGAATGGTGTCAGAAGGCGATGGAGCAGGGGACAACACGTTGGTATCGTCGAATTTTGCGTCACTCTCTTTTGTGATGTTGCCGTCCACATCAGTATCGTCGACATCCATCACCGTGTCGTCATGGAATGATTCCATATCAAGATCATGGTAGACATTGGATACTTTTTACTTTGTATTGCTGAAGTTATGCAAGGGCTAAAGACGGTATCACAGACTCAGCAATGCACAATGTTCGCAGTCTATATGCTCGTCATGTACGTGAATGGCGAAAAGGTGATTCTTAGAGAATAAATAATGCTTGAAGTTTTGGTTAGAAGCCATGATTATTAATCCTGCTGACTAACGATGGGATTTTACATCGTGCATTGATTGTTGTAGTCGTTGTTGGCAATTGAGTGGTTCGGGATGATTGGAGATTGGTAGGGCAGACGGTCGGCACTACTCACTCAGGACGCAATAAACAGCAAGACGACAGTGAAGAGGTGATTTGTAGATTATATGAGTGATCTCTATCGATTGGTGGACACACAAGCTACGGAGGAACCTTATAACATCTGATGTTATGATATAGGCGACAGAGATCCAGCCACCAATTGCTATAAAGTGGGCTCGAGGGGAGAAGTCAGTTGCTGCTCAAGTAGCGCCACCCGAACCAAGACTCTCATTCGTAATAGCGCTGTTTCGAGCAATACCATCAGCTATTTCCCCTTCAGATCCTCGCCCTCGAGCGAGTAAAAAGATGGGACACTGAAAGACGGCGAGAAAGGCCCAACGGTAGTGGCAGTGAACGAGATCACCAATGCTTGATGTCTGATAGTCCTCATTGGAGTGGAGGAATGGAAAGATGGAGGTTGCAAGAAGAGAGAAAGGATTATATAGTCGAAAGAAGGGTCCACTTAGCGCTAGTCCCAATCGGGCCTAGTCTTCCAGCCCTACACGATTTAGAATCCCTCTGAAACGCTGCTGAAACACTTTTGTGACTTCTACTGGCCAACTTCTCCTCGCATGATGTAGCAGATAACCTTGGAAATCCGAATGATCTAAGAATAGGGGATTACATTATGAATTACTATGGTAAGAGAGTATGACATCTGAAGACTCCATTTTATGGCCAACGTGATAGTCGGCAGTATCAGTCTGTCGCCGAAAATGTTTGGAACAGCTTATAACTCGACAAAAAGCACCCAGCACCAACCAGTATCTCAAAGATGTCTATTGATCTTAGAAAGGCAAATAGCAAGGGAGTACGAGCTCAAGGGTATCAAAAGAAGCAAGCTGAAAAGGATATCGGAAACCAAGGTGTGTGGAGTGTCACAGGCATATTGAATAGAGAATAAGAGAGACAAATTGAAGAGTTCCTAGTCGGTATCTTGCCAGAGTAAGAAGGAAGAAAGGAAGAATAAAACCTATAAATCATACTCGCGAAGAGTGAGGTAAGTACTAGTTCTCGAAGAAAGCCTGTAGAATGCCGAACTGCTTGGAAAATCCCTACTGCTCAACTGTCGAACTATACAAGCCAAATGCTTCATCCGCCTGCTCAGACCAATTCTCCTTCAGATAATGCACAGCATCCGAAGTATGATGCCCTAATCCAAGCTCCTCCATCTTCCTTATTAACTCAAACGCACGCATATCTCTAGCGTCACAACACACCTTGACCATCATAGTCCATGTCCCAAGTCGAGGTTGGTAGCCACCATGCATCATTTCCTCATAATACCTAAAAGCGTCTTCATAGTCCTTTTCCTTCAGACAGGTCAACAATAGCCTGTCGTATGTCAGACGATTCGGTCGGATCTTCAACTCGACCATTTCGGCGGCGAAGAACATTGCCGTCTTTTTGTCGTTGTTGCGGTGACAGCTACGGAAGAGAGTGTTGAAGGTATCGACTGTTGGACCTTGTGTACAGATTCGATGCAGTGATTTGTATGTCGTGATTACGTCTTCGTGCTTGTTGTGTCTGACGAGGCTCGAAAGGATGCAGTTGACGGCTACGGTAGGCACCTGGCGTTCTTCGCAGAGGTCTTTGAGAATTTCGAAGGCTTCGGCAGATCGGTCGGGGTCATCTCTGAGATATAAAAGTAGTGGTGAGAGCGAGGCCATGTTTGGCTTCATGTTGACGGCATGCATGATGCAGACGACTGTGAGGCCTGTTCTGATGTCACCTGCTTGTACTTGCGTTGCGATTAACAGCTCGTAGTGGTGAGGCTTGAATGGAATGCCTCGCTGAGAGAGGATGCGGAAGACATCCGTGGCGATTTGGACATCGCCGGTGCGGGCGCTGACGATTAGTGCTTGAAGGCATTGGCCTGAGGATGGGTTGAGATGGTTTCGCTCGATACGCTGACGCCAGATGAACTGTATTGCATCGTACTGTATAGACGTTGTCAGTGGATAAACCATAGGGATACTCAACACTCAATTCCTTACATGCAACTCGCTGCAAGCATGATCGAAGAAATAAAACCACACACTTGGTGAGATGTTGACTTCCCCTATAGCGACACGATCTTTGACCATTTTCAGAGCTTGGTCGAGCTCGCCGAGGTCGCACAGATGATAAATGAGCATATCTTTGAGCCACTTGGGGGCAGCTCTTTTCATGTTTCGATCACTTTCGAAGAGCTCAAGAGCTTGTTCGATCAATCCTTCGCGAATGTGGCCAGCCATGATATCGTGCATGCCATGAATAGTAATGCTGATCCATCGTTCACGCATTTCACTGGCAATGCGATCCCGAAGCAGACAGTCCGGGTGTACTGCAAGAACCTTGTAGATGTCAGTAGAGCACACAAATTTCATCCATCAGTGAGCTCTCACCTTAAGGACATTGTGATAGCATGCCTCGTCAGGTTCCATCTGCTCATGACGCATTTCTTGGAGTATTCTTTCCACTTCTGCCGCAGACCCCAATTCTGAGTTATGATTCGCTAAGATCAAGGCAGCATAGAGCCGCGTGTTTGGTGCTTCCCCATATCTGCAGATCAGGTGTTCTACTATCTCTTCAACTTCTTGCAGTTTGCCAAGACCTGCTTGTTTTCGTAGTAACGCATAGAGTGCTGGAACAATTTCCTGTTCTGAGGCTCCAGGCGCGAGGTGTCGTATTGGCGCGGGCCTTGAGTATGCGTTGCTAGATACTTGTGGTCGTACTCGGAATGGTGAAATAGCTGCAGATTCGCTGGACTGGTGGCTGACATCTTCAAACGATTTCAAGGCTCCGTGGCTACTGGTATCTTCTTGCGACAGAGCCTTGGTGGTATCTTCCACGGTCTCCTGATTGGAATTGATGTTGACGTCCTCTTGCGGGCGGAATAGTGTCTGAGGTGGCTCGGGCTCTTTCAAAAGACCTGTTTGAGAAGACCTATCATCTTCCTGTCTATTAGTTTCATTTACTCTCTGCGGACTAGGCGCGCTCTTGCGGGCCAGACTACCCCATGTTGGTGGCTGGCTAGGCTGCGAAGAATCCGCTGTCGCACTTGCTGACGAAGTGTTTCGAATTTGTTTCAGGATGAATCTGTCGTATCGTGGATGCCTCACGGTGAGGTCGGAGAGTTGTGCGCAGGCGCGCAACAGGCGGACATGATGAGCAGCATGTCGTAGTCCTCCGAGCGTAAGGTAGTGTGTCATAACATTGCCATGTAGGATGTGGGTGCAGATGGCTTGTGTTTCAGCTGTATGATCCGGAGCTAGTCCCGGCGGAAGGGTATCAAGGGGAGCTCACTGATGCAGGGCGGAGCTTTGACCGGTTTAGGACTAGCGCCGATGTGGACCCTTATTCTAATGCATATAATCTTTCCTTTCCTCCACTCCAACCTCTTAAGTGATTTCGTTCACTCCACCAATTGTTGATGGGCATTATTGTGATGACATGATGAGTGGTAGTTCCCCCATCTTTTCACTCGCTCGAGGGCGAGGATCTGAAGGGGAAACAGCTGTAGTTAAGGGATATAATTATGCACAAGGGTATTAAGATAGCAAACGGCGACTTATTTAGGCTACAGACCTACGTGCTCCAGCAGGTAATACTGCTCAGTATGTGATATCTTGCTCCACCACTTTCGAAGTCGGCGTTTTACGTATCGTGCTGACGGGACATCCATATACACATCCATCGCTATCAAACGTCTCTACCTTTGGATGTAGTTCCCCTTCTCTGGCTGACTTCCGATGTTATTCCGGGGACGAGCTCAAATCTTGTGGCCTCCAGCACTAGGACGGCACTCTTACAGCATTTGGCACTCCAGCCTTGAATCTAGCCCGATCGCTGCAGTGATCAGCGCGCAGCTTCGCTGTACTACGAGCTTCTTCGTCTCTTGCCTTTCTTTCTGCCTTGGTGCATTTCAACCTCATGCTCCACCACGACCTCTGCCTCTGCCATTGCCTCTACCACCTCTTGCGCCACCTCGTCCTCCTCTGTCCCCACGTCCACCATAATCACCACGACCTTGAGCGCCTCCTCTACCACCTCTTGCTCCTGTTGGTTGTGGCTGATTTTTGACAACATCGACAATCTCGTCTGGCACTCGTAGGTATTTGATCTGATTCTGTTTTAGTCCTTGATTTCGAATCGCATCTTGAAAGCCATAACATACGTTGTTTCCTCGTACGTAAACTTCTGGTAGTTGCATGAACTTGTCTCCTTCTGCACTTGTCTGTGTGACTTCGCGTAACGTGAGATTCATCCATGTGTCGCAGTTGATCAGGAAGCCGTTCAGTGTTTCGCCATTCTTGAGCTCGACCATCATGGGGTGACCTTGCGCGGCATTGAGGAGGCCTAAGGGCAGCTTTGTGATTGTTCGTCAGCCCTGTTGCCAGAAAGCATGTTCATTAACGATATTTAGTGAGGTTCTTTGCGCTAAATGGTCTTACCATGATTTGTAGATGTGATTATGCAATGCGAGTAGAGTGTGTGAGGTACTTGGGCGCAGATATCAATGTACGCCTTAGTGCTATGTGATCGAGAAGTTGGTTCTTTGATGTTGTTGATGTTGTCGCAAGAAGACACTCAATTTAGGTGGGGAAACGATCTAGATAGCCGTTTGCATGACGATTTCGCAAAGTCTATTGGAGGTCACTGAAACGCATCTGCGACACAAGCCATATGTTTGACTGCATGACATCCTTCACAATGCTCTCGTTACCATGCAATTCCTCCGCAAGGTCGTCGCAGGACCACGCGCTCGACATGACGACGATATCGACCTTTGCTACGTGACAGACTTCCTGATTGCAACCTCAGGTCCTTCTCACACTTACCCGCAACTCGCCTACCGAACTCCTGTCAATGATCTAGTTTCTTTTCTTGACAAGTATCATGGCTCTGACTGGGCAATATGGGAGTTTCGAGGAGAAGGCACTGGATATCCAGACAATCTCGTCTACGACAGGATTTCTCACTTTCCATGGCCCGACCATCATCCTCCACCTTTCAGACTCATTCCCAAGATAATGTCCAGCATGCACGAATGGTTGCATCCAGCTGGGAAGAACAAAAGAAAGCGCGTTGTTGTTGTACATTGCAAGGCAGGAAAAGGCAGGAGCGGCACGATTGCCTGTTCATATCTGATGAGTGAAGAGGGCTGGACGAAAGAACAAGCGCTGCAGAACTTTACCGAGAAGAGGATGCGGCCAGGATTTGGCGCTGGTGTCAGCATTCCGAGTCAGCTGAGGTACTTGAATTATGTCGAAAGATGGGTAGAAAACGGCAAGACATGTCAGTATAAACAGCTAGAAGCACACAGAGCTGAAACGAGTTCTGACGCTTAGCCAATAGATGTAGAGCAGCAGGCTGAGGTGCTGGAGATCCACATCTGGGGTCTTCGCGATGGTGTGAAGATAACGATAGAAGGCTATGTCGAAGAGAATGAAAATTGGAAGATACAGCCCTCTCATGCTTTCGATGACAAGGAGCGCGATGATTTGGATGAGCACGGAAAGAAATTGCGTTCTAGCAAGAGCTCCACCTCCTCTGGAGGTCTCAATTCTTGCTCTTCTTCACTTCATCATCCGCATCGGACCACGAACACAGGATCGTCCAAAGAGGATTTAGGAGCTAGCACTGCAGACCTTTCACCTTCTTCGTATCCAGCACAACCTGTACAGCCTTCCACAAACGTGATTTTCCGACCTACAAAACCTATTAAGTTATCTACTAACGACATAAATCTTGACGTTGAACATCGCTATGCCGCTCAATATGGCTTATCCATGGTCACAGCTGTAGCTCATGTCTGGTTCAATACCTGGTTCGAGGGTGGCGGACCAGAAAATCACACAAAAGCACGTCTGAGCTCTACAACTAAGGAAGTGCCCGGTACACCGTGGGCAGACAACTCTGGCGTGTTTGAGATTGGATGGGACGCAATGGATGGAGTCAAGGGAAGTAGGAATAAGGGCACCAGAGCCTTTGACAAAGTTGCTGTAGTGTGGAGAGTTTGAGGAAGGAACGCATCCAGAGGAAAGAGCGTATCTGTGGACACGGATTGTCAAGACTTGAACTTCTTGCGACCTCCAACTTCATGTGCTTTATCTAGCGCTATGTTCTCCTCCACCCAAGATGGACGACATTGAGATGAGCGAAGCGACAGATAATGACAGCAACATCATCGACCTGACGAAGGACGTCACACTACTCGATACAGCAGAAGCTCAGCCTGGAGTTGCCGAATCCCAGAAAAGCAACACTAGGCTGTTCTCTTCGAAACCAGCGACTAGTTCCCTCGATATCCTTGCGGCACTCTCCTCGCGTGCCTCAGACGAGCTCAATGTGGCTCAGACTCTGACCTCGTTCACCGAGCTCAATGTGGCTGAAACTCTGGCTTCGATCCCCGAGCGCAATGTGGCTCAAGCTCTGGCAACGATGCAGAAAGCACGACCACTTCCAGGTGATCTCAACATTAACACCGAGCTGGTCACTACTAGTTCTGGTCCAACAGCCACGCCCTCATCTTCCAGCGACGGTGCGTTGACAAGCACCACCAACTCAACTCTTCCATCAAGTATCAGTTCTAGTTCTGCAACCAGTTGGAGATATAGAAGTCCTCTGGAGATCTATGCACCAACAGATCCCAGCACGGCTGCCGTTCTCGCCAACAACTTTCCCGACTGTCCCATGATATGTCTTTGCATGGACTTCGTCCAGGATTTCCCGCCGGCATTCCCGGTAGTCTACTTCCCTAATCTGAGGTATCTCAATTTACGCGCACTCAACCTCGAAGATTTTCAAGAACACCCAGACCTGTCAAGCCTGGCCATCAACAGACTGGACTTCAAGATGAACCGACTTCAGCATGAACTCTTGGCTATTCGAGCCGCGGCCGCTGCTACAAGGTCGCGTCTGATGTATGTTCAGCAGATCGACAAGCTCAATACTTTGCATGGGGCCACTTTGCATCATCATGATGTATGTTCAGGAGGATAGCGTCATCATCATCCTATCATCCAGCACTCGCCACACCGTCAATTTCACTCTACATCCCACACTCCAAATCTTTGCAATGTTTCCAAGCGCTCGCCACACCATCAGATCTTCTCTACATCCCAGCACTCGCCACACCTTCAGTTTCAATCTACACCCCACACTCCAGCTCTTTGTAACGTTTCAATTTAACTGATCCCCCGCCAGCTCCATGCCTTGCAGGAGGCCGCCTTGCATCACCACGGCTCCCAAATTGATCTGACGAAGGAACGAGTTTGCGAGCTACGTCGACACCTCCAGGCCAACAGAGCTATGTTTCGGAGAGACATCATGAAATTGGAGGCTACAGAGACGGAATTGGCAATTGCTGTGGTGCAAAGGACAGAGGAGTTGGAGAAGACGGCAGAAGCGAAACAGCAGAGGCTCAGTAATGTGCCCAGGTTCTCTGGGGCCACATGGAAGCACATTGGACTCACTGATCCAAAGAAGAAGGATAATGCTGGAGAAGGACCAGCACCGAAGTGAAGAGTATGTACATATGTACTATGGTCGTGCATTGTGTAACCCAATCACATGACACTTCATCTTTTCAATTTTGTACCACCGTGTACATTGCTCTCGCATCAGCATGGAATTGTGGACATGTTGTGAGTCCACCTGTGCTCCGACACCATTGTATTCTGCTGATCCTGCCTATGCTACTGTGCTAAGTGATACGCTTTCGCATTCCTGCCTCCCAGCATTCGTCTCTTTGCAAAGACGCTCGAGCGCCACCAATAACGACCAAGTTAGCTTAGGTGATGCCTCGCCGTCAAAGCTCTCACAACCAGACCATCACTCGCCATCAAAGTTCCCGCGACGAAGCCATTGCTCCCCATCAAAGCTTCAACGACCAAGCCATCGTCAGTCTCAACATTGCTCGCCGACTGTTAGTACAACTGCAGGAAGAGCTGCGCTTACGGAATGGAACGATCGATGTTGCTTTGATATCATTCGGTATCTTGGCGACGCAATTTACGGCGATGTCGTCAATGTCAAGAGAACAGGTATGCAACGTGATGTCTCAATTTCACAACGAGGTCTCTCTGCCGAAGGAGGAGGAAGAAGCGAGGCAGCTTCACTTGCATCCTCCCTTATCTCAGTGCTTTGACCATTTCTCTTCACTTCGGCTTGCGCTGGAACAAGACATTGACTGATATAAGCTGCGAAAGATCGAACAGGAGAGCGCATCAATGCAGAAAAACGATGCTTGGGCGGCGATAGAGTCCGATAGGAGACGGGTCGCGGATCTGAGGCAGCTGATTGAGATGTGGACGGCGAGGATTAGGCGCATGGAGTGGGAGGTTGCGCGGCGTGGATCGTCGTGAGATATGTTAAAGACAAAAGCTAAGATGGTTTCCGCAGTACCTGTCTTTGGAAATGCTATTGCTTTGCTTATGTGTTGAGCTTTGAAGTCTTGGAGCGTTCTCGGTCATGCAGATGGCATGGTGGCATATGGCGCAGCCATAGAACAGGCTGTCACTCATCATCGTCATCATCATCAGCGAAATTCGAAAGAGCTCCAGCACTCCCCGCAGCGCCAGATGCTAGCGTGCCATTTGCTTCCATGTCACACCACATTGTTGATTAGGATGATAGCAACGTACAAAAGGCGATAGGTAAGTACATTTGACAAAGCCCTCCAGCACCCGTCACAAATATTTTAGCTGGCGCTTGCGGCTTAGGCCTACCAAGCATCTCGAGGAGAAGCGACGTGAAATATACAAATTTTAGGAGCTGGACACATTGATTAAAGTGCTTCAGCACCATTCACATACCCTTATAACTGTTTAGCTGGCGTTGGCTTACAAGCATCTTGGAGCAGTCGCCTCAAGAGATGCGAAAAGTAAGGAGCTAAGTATACTTGATAAAGTGCTCCAGCACCCTTCACATACTCTTTACAGCTGTTCAGGTAGCGCTGGCTTACAAGTATCTCAGAGCAGTAGCTTCAAGAGATGCGAGAGACAAGGAGCTAAGTATGTCTAACAAAGTGCTCCAGCATCCTTCACGCACCTTTTGTAATTATCTAGCTGGCGCTGGCTTGTAAGCACTTCTGAGGAATAGCATTGAGATATACCAAAGGCAGGAGCAAACTACAATTTGACAAAGCGCTTCAGCACGCTTCACATAGCCTTTACAACTGTTCAGCTAGCGCTGGCTTGCAAGCATCCCGGAGGAGTAGCGTTATGAGATACGGAAGGCAGGGAGCCAAGTATATTTCAGAAAGCGCTTCAACACCCTTCACACATCCCTTATTGTTGTTTCAGCTAGCGATGCTTACCAAGCATCTCGGAGGAGTAGTCTCGAGATATACGAAAGGTAGGAGCTGAATAAATTTGATAAAGCGCACCAGCACGCTTCACATACCCTTGAATGCGGGTTTCAGCGGGCGCCGGCTTCCCAAGCATCTAGGAGGAAGTCTTGAGATATACGAAAGGTAGAAGCTGAATAATTTCAACAAAGAATACCAGCACGCTTCACACACCCTTGAATTCGGACTTCAGCTAGCGCCGCTGCCAAGCATCTCGGAGGGAGTGACGTTAAGATATACAAAAGGCAGGAGCAAAGCACATCTGATTCAGACCCATGTGACTGTTGTCCACCTTGGATTCAGTTCTCTTTCTCATCTTCTTCTTCTTCCTTTCTTCATCATCATTCATCAACATCATCAGGATATCTCATCAATATATCCATTTTTATCATCAACTTATCATCCCAGCACTCGCCACACCATCAGATATACTCGACATCTCACACTCCAGCTCTTTGCAATGGTTGCACCTGATTGTTGGGTTTATGTCACTGGAGGGGTTGCGGTGGCCACCGGGGTCACTTCTGCCATCTGTTCCTTGATACACCTATTACGCGCGGTCCACCGCGATGGCAGAGTGGAGGAGGAGCAAAGGATCGTTGGGCTCGACCATGCCCTCGGTGCAGGTAAGTCCCCAGTCCAAGACAATGCAGTCTTCGACTCGAGATTGACACAATTACAGGCAGCCAATTGTGTCCAGGACCAATCATACACACAAGGTGGCCGTATCCCCTACGCTGCCGTTCGTGTTATGCCAGATCGTCGCGGCATCCCGGAACAGAACGACAAGTATTCAAGCACCATACCCTCTGCATTGAAGACACGTCTCCCGACAACCTCTCATACGGATGCGAAACCTGCCACCAGGTGCTACAAACTGCTGCAGCGTTCCAGCAGCACCAGTCCCACTGCCGGATCCAGCCACAGGATCCTAACATCTCGGAGGTGAAGAGGGTTATCAGACATCAAGCATCAGTGATCTCGTTCACTTCCACGGTAGCCGCTTCACGCCGTCTTTCGTGGTGCTGAGGCTTAGAGCTGAGGTATATCCAATGGCATGATGAGGATTGAGATGAGATTGATGATATGAATGATTGTTGACGGGTATTTTTTTGATGACATGATGTTTGGTGGTCGGCTTCTTTTCTCTTGTACCTAGAAACGTAATGAACAAACGACTTCTCTTCCTCCTTCACCTTTCTTCTTCTTTCGACTCTGTTCTTCTTGCTTGATGCTTGCTGTTATGTGGATGGCGATTACTTACCAGACCATGCTGAATGCATTTCCGCAGAAAATCAAACATGGAACAGGTCGGCATTGGAAACAGTACAAAGAAGCATCGTTCACATATCGTTACAATCATAACACTCTCACATTCTCACCTTATACAACACAGCACCACCCAAAACTGCCATCCCATCCTCCCAGCTCTCCCATCTCCCCAGATCTTACGGCAGCAAACGTGGGTACCTCGTTTGGTGCGTAATAGCCCAACAAAGCTTCCATATCCTTCTCTTCCATCTCACACAGATCTTCCAGCGACCACTTGTCGCACACTTTGATCATCCATTGCATCCTCTTCGGTCCCTCTGAGATATCCGGCGCTACCTTCCTCAGTTTCCTCCTTAATTGTCCCACCTTCACTATTGCTTCTCCAATATTATGTGGTAAACTCTTTGCAATCTGTTTCCGCACAATCGATGCCAGCTTGGGACCATTGCCGTTGGTGGACACCATAATCTGCAGAGGTCCATCACGGTGTACACTACCAAAGTAGAAGTCGCATTCGGGAGGAACATCTGCGATGTTGGCTGGAATACGCTTTTCGTGGCAGAGCTTGTATATCACTGTGCCAGCTGCTGGGTCGTCGATAGCTGTCATGACCATACTGATGTTTGGATCGTCAAGGTCAGACTCGAGGAATTTACGGTCGTGCCATTCTACTGCGCCGATTTCTATTCGGTGGCGGACTTCAGGGTTTAGGCCATCGCTCGGCGAGATGACTGTGACAGCTGCGTTGGCGCAGAGGAGGTTGTAGATACGGCCGGCTGCTACCTGGAATGTTGTGTTAGTGGTCGCACTTTGCATTGTAAGAGGGTTTGGAGGATAGCGTACTTCGCCTCCACCAACTACTAGTACTTTGCGACCTGTGACACCCCTTGAGTATGTGATTCTTCGACTCGAGTATCAGGAACTGTCACCTTTGATTTGCCACTATAATCGTCTTAGCATTTCTTCTCCAGGGTTGAGAGGCACCAACTGACAGCTAGAATGAGGGAGCCATTTGGCTGGACGACTGGAAAGTCATGCATGTTGTTGAGCGCCAGTGTGGACGAGGATGCAACAAATCTGAAACAAATATGCGACAACAAGGTCATGCTGATAAGAGATAAAGAGCTTGGCACTTGGCATTCGTCAACCGCATGGCAAGCACGGACCTCCTTCCCCTCGGTGTCCATCAATCCGACCTGACATGCTCATAAGACACCAACACTTCTTCCTTACGACTCGAGACCACTGCTGATGACTCTGCTATAACCCAAGTCGCCGTCACTGGCGACCTACGCCATGATTGCTCAGGCTCGTCCGTCAACATGGCATCTCCCCTCCCTCCTGCTACACGCGGCCGTATAATAGGCACTCGTCCTCGTCAGACCAGCGATGTCATTCCTGACCACCTACGTCCCAGCCTCATCTCTCCAAGCACCAGCTCCGTCAGCATAAACTCGCAGCTTTCTACCTCCCGCTCATCTGTCGACGAAAACGATATCAGCTCTATTATCACCGCCCAAGCTCGCAGTAGTAAGGACAATGTCGTGGCAGCTTCTGCCAGCACCAGGCTGGTGTGTCCGATATGTACGGACGAGATGTTGACGCTGTTGCAGCTCAACAGGCACATCGATGATCAGCACGGACAACTGGAAGAAAAGGAACAGGAGGAAGTTAAGAGTTGGTTCAAGACACAGATGGTCAAAGCGAAAAAGTTTCAACCACTGGCAGTGATAAATCAGAAATTGAAAGGGCTAGACCACTTTGAATCAAACGAAGAGCTGAAGAGCACTTCAGTCACACCATTGGTTGGAAGCCCTATGAGACCTTCTACGCCAGCTACTGTTTTAACCTCACGGGCTAATTCGGATGATGTGGTCACGAAAGAGCATTGGCAGAAACAAACTGCGAATAACGCTTGCTCAGATCCAATGTGTGGCAGGAAATTAACTGGCGCCAATGGGCATGTCAACTGCAGAAAATGTGGAAAGCTCTTCTGCGAGGAGCATACCATGTACCAGATGAAGCTGTCAAGGTCAGCGCAGCATGAACCAACGAGAGGCTATTGGAGTAGAGTATGCGAGACGTGCTACAAATCAAGAGAAGGGTACAATGATCACACTGGTTTTGAGCGAGATCTCCTCGGAGAGTTTGCCAGTATTCGACGAAAAGCGGTCGATAAGACATATCTGGAAGTCAGCCGATTAGAGAAGAGGTTGACCAAACTAACGCAGATACTGGCGGATCCGGCAATCCATCAGGAGCAAGGAGTGTACAGCTATCTAAAGTCATTCTCTGGAGCACCAACACGGAAACGAATAGCAGAGCAGTCTGTTGTAGACTGGGAGGAAGATTCCAAAGTTCTCAAATGTCCGTTTTGCCAGCAGGAATTTGTAAACTACTCGTTTCGAAGGCATCACTGTCGTCTATGTGGTCGTGTGGTTTGCGCGGATCTCGCTACGGCATGCTCAGGCAAGATCGCTCTCAGCGTCGAGACTTGTAAATGATTGTCTACTCCACTAGTCGAAGATATCGTGCTGACATGAATTTGCAGCAGATAGCGTGACGGAGAAGGGCAACCAGATACCTGTCGACGTCCGAATGTGTCGAGATTGTCAGCATACAGTTTTCAGCAAGAGCGATTTTGCCAGAGAACTGGCGTATGAGCCTGCTGACCAGAGGACATATCAAAACCTGAAACAGTTCGAAAAAGGAATTCGAAATATGCTGCCTCGATTTCAGAAACTGCTCCAAGTTCTTCAGTACGCATGATAGCCGAACAAGCACTTCCGGTATAACCAGCTAATGTACATAGGGATCCTGATACACCTCCGACACAAACGCAACTCACGGATGCTACGAAAGTCCGGAAACGATTAACAGATGCATTCACACAATACTCCATTGCCGCACAACGCTTACGCGACTTACCAACAACATCTCCCACACAAACACAATTGCAAAAGCAGGTCTATGCTCAATCGATGAGCTTTTTACATATACACATGCTTCCGCTGAAATCGCTGCCCAAGATTCTGAAACATGCAACGCCAGACGGTCCCAGCCATCGCTCAACCAGATCAATTGACGGTCATCTAGCTCCTCCGCCCTCCAATCACCGCCGAAGCAGTAGTAGTCCACTCGCAGCTATACGAAGCGAGGCCGCCAGCAGTGAAAGTGCCATGTCGTCACTCGAAGCTGAGGAGAAGGACTTGCGAGAGCGACTCATCGTGCTGGAAGAGCAGAAGTTCATGGTAGGCGAGATGATGGCAGACGCGCAGCGGAGACGAAAGTTCGAAGAGGTGGAAGCGCTGGCCAGGAATGTGGAGGACCTCGAAATCGAAATTGGCCAACTGACGAAGCAAATCGGAAATTTGCACTTTGAAGACGCTTATCTGGGCATCGGATGATATCATGGGAACGACTTCTCTTATACGGTGGATTCTTGGGTTGGGATGGAGTTCATAGGGGTTTGCGGTCACTTGCGAAGAATCGTATGTACGACCAATGTGATGGCATGGATACAATGACGGAGGTAGACAGCGGAATAGACATGAAATTCAGGTCCATCATAACGACCGCAACCTTTGCTGCCAGAACCGCCTCTGGTGTCGGATCAGTTCTTATCATTGCCATGATATTCTCTGCTCTCTTTCATGCTTCTGCCCTGGCAGCACGCACAGTAGCTGCGACACTTGCTCCAGGCCTTCCTGATGGTATATACCATGCATGCACCAACGAACGCGGTCGAGAAGTCCACAACCACCACCAAGACTGTCAACAACAACACCGCTATTCGGTCATGCACGAAGGAGCCACGTTCGCTGAATCCTACCGCTCTGATCTCTTCTCCGCCCTCTCTGCTTTCAGCCTTACTCCTGATGGCATATCTGGCTGTCTGACCCAGCTGGCTGTCTGCTGTGTGACACAATTGGCTTTCTGCTGTCTGGCTTCTGCCGTCTGACACCCTTGGCTTCCTGCTCTCTGACACAATTGCCTTCCTGCTGTCTGACACACCTGGCTTCCTGCTATCTGTCCCAATTGGCTGACTGTAGCAATCGATAATTTTCTACCGGAATAGGGCGTGAATTTGATGGTTCTTGAATACATGTCGTCCGTAGCGTTTTTCGGTGTGCTTCGGTAGATGATAGTTATTCAGGTGACATGTAGTGGAAATTCTATCGATGGCTATGGTGTTGGCTACATGCAGTACACGAGTTGGATTGGACTTTTGTGCGCAAGCCTTGGCACTGTACAAAGCTTGTTGTCGAGATAGGTCAAAGACTTCCGTCTTCGAGTGCCGTCAATCTGCTGCTTTGGCGGTTCATAAGTCATCTATTGCTATGTATTCCTGCAAAGTCATCAGGCTTTTTGTCTATCTGTTGAATTTGTTTTACATTCTTGCCACAAGCTTCTGATGCCGTTACCACTCACGTTTCAGGTCATGCTTACTAAGCCAGAATGGGTCACTGTGGGGCGTCGTTAGGCAGAGCACGTGCGATAAACATATCTCGAACACATCCGAAACACTGCTTTCAATATGACATCTTCTTTGTGTATCCATGCGCTCCTTGCTCTTGTCCTCTTCACTCAAGTTTGTTAATGAGTTTCAATTGAGAGTATGATTTCTACTCAGACAATGTCACAATCTTGAGCTTTACAACATATTTCTGTGCAGCAAGAATACACAATGGGTGTACACGTGTCGAAAGACTCCGCATTAGCACCGATAACCTTGGCAAGCACTTTGATAGGGTTCACATCGTTTGCTTTCACATTGGGCACTTTTATTCGGGTGTTTTGGACGAATATCATGACGGTAATGGATGCGGCTAGGGAGATTCCTGTAAGTCCGTGACAGTTGTTGTTTCGTATATGTTGTGACTGCTTGCTTTGTTCGTTCATGCAGCTCTAGCAGTGTTTCTTGAAAAGGAGATGGGAAAAAATGGTATGGGTTTCCTTCAAACGACGAAGCAAGCGTGAGATTTCATGCAAATGGCTAATCAATTAGTGCTTTGATTTCATAACTTCATTCTCGTTCCACAAATCCCCGTCTCGCTTTGAATCTCTTCACTACGGCCATATTATCCATCGTCCACATGCAAGCCTTGCTGACATACCTCCAGGATATGCTCGGCAACGTGAAGCAAGAGCTCCTCGAAGAGAAGACCCACATCCGCATAGTCCGCCGACGACACCGCAGGCAAGAATCCAGCGATCTCCACCTACGCGTCCTCAACGACGCCGTCCGTAATATGTTCCAAGATTTCAAAAGCATCGAGCGTCGCTTCCTGGTCGAACCACACGAATACTGGGAACCATACAACAGTAAAGACCAATACTACGACGACGAGAAAGGCTGGGGAAGATACGATGGCAGACGGGGTGGGAGATGGGTGAAGGAGAGAGGCTGGACGGATGATGACGATTATCTGAATACGGAATATAAGAGTGTCAATTTGTGGGATAGATTGGTATGGGTGAGGAAGCGAGGACATGTTATTGCTTTGGCGGAGAAGTTGGGGAGAGTGCAGACGAGAAGGATTACGCGACAGACGACTGCAATTGCTGGGTAAGTTGCAGCTCTTTTCTTTTGTTAATGTGATTGCTTCGCTGAGGCTGCAATGAGTTTGAAGGAAACGTGACGCTTTGAGAGGTTGCGTGTGATATCCTTGCTAATTCATGGTCTAAAGCGATACTCGATTCCTCTGCCAGGCTATACAGGATGTCGAGGATAGACTATATGCCATTGAGCAACGACTGTCAACTGTGAAACACTGATTCACTAGTAACATGCAAAACGTATGCATGAGCTTCCAGGCGGCCATCGAGGGGGCCTGCTGCCTCTGCTTCAGTGACTGGTCTCAATTGATGTGGAAACAAAGTCGCACTAAACTCCATTACTCTTCATACATAAGAGAATCGACTCGAGTGTCGGTGTTGGTGTCCTCGATACCAAGATCTTGTTTTGGGAAAACTACCCATACTTGATCTAAATCTTCACCAGCAGTTTCGATCTGGTACTCCTCACATTGTAGCAAACTGAATCTCGTTCTGAGATCTCGATGGAGCCTAGATACAGCTGGGTCCCCTTCAGATCCTCGCCCTCGAGCAAGTAAAAAGATGGGAAAATATCACGGTTAACAGAGCGCAACAGGGGCAATCGAGCCCCACAATCCTCTGGTCGTCCTCTGCTCTGCGGTCACGGTGGACCAAGCGCATCAGGTGAATCAAAGAGCAGGTGAAAGACCCCGCAGCAAGAAACAAGCCATAAACACCGAAGAAGAACATGACCGGAGAAGGCATGCTGGAGTAGTGATGAGTGGAGGAAGGAAAGAGGAGATTATATAGACCAAAAGGAGGGTCCAGTTAGACGCCAGTCCTAATGCGGACTAGGCTCAGCGCTGTGCATCCATGAATACCGCGACCTGTACGCGCCAGAGGAGAATTCAAGAACGGTGGTAGTGATGATGAGGAGGAGGTTGAGCAGGGACAGGGTAACGGAGAAGGAGAAGGGAATGAAGTGATTGTGGAGAAGGAGAAGGGGAAGGAGAAGGAGATGGACACAAGTCGTACCAATGCCCAACTTTGAGCCTTCACATCCTAATTGAAAACAACGTCGCTCCTCCGAGAGACAGAAGCCAGCGCCAGCTGAGGCCGTGTTGTGAAGGGTGCTGGAGCGCTTTGTTGAATGTGTTTAGCTCTTGCCTGCTGTACATCTTACGTCACAAAAATTACTCCGAGTTTTGGGTGATGCTGTATTGTGTAGCTGGAACGCGAGAGTATACTGTACCGATTCGCGAATGATGCTTCTGAGTACTGATTGATTCTTATGGAGTTGTTTCATGTTTAATGCGAAATCTATTACGGAAGGTCGTGAGGATTCTGAAACATGACGTCCTAAGCCAAGCTCCACTAAGTGCGAAGCTTTATGCCAACTTTATTTTCATTTTCTCTTATCTTTGACTATAGATATGCATTGTGAGACAAAAGAGTATTGTAGTGACAAGCCCATCTGTTCGTCTACACTCTCTTGAAAAGTACGAGCTGCTCATACATGATGGTGCAAAGAACAGTCATGAGTCGCATAAGCCAATATGCATCAGAAGTAGAACCTCTACTTCCCACCCAGCGTCATGAAATTCCTTCTGCTATGCCAGCAAAAGAAGTGACAAAGGTGGCTTTGCGTTTGAAATACCAAATCGAGCAAGTAGTGCCGTGCGAGCTGGAAATCGTGGATATTGAGAAACCCCACTCGTCCATTATCACCGATAAGGTCATCCAGACTGCGAGAGAGGCTGGTGGTGAAAAGTACAAGTCGTGTGTCGTGTATTGTCTTCTGATTGTGCGGAGTTGGTTCGAAAAACAGTCGAAGCAGGAGTTGTGGGACGATAGATTGTATGATGCTCGCGTTGCTGCTGCAGAGACGATCGCTAAGAGGATGTATGTTGTGATGCGATGTACAGGACTATATATCATGCTAATAATATTACAGCATCGAGAGCGAAGAAGATCAAGATTACTTGATGGAAGCTATTCTGCTCCGTCGATACGCCATCATGGTGAACGGCGAGGAAGACTACACATCCAACGTCATCGAGCGAGCCGTCGACCTCCACTGTCTGACAGTTGTGGGCTCTTCAGGCTATCAGAAAGCCATCATGTACATCTGGCGCGGCTGGCTGATACCTCACACTGCACAACCAGCCCACTTCATTCGCTATGACAAAGTAACGAGTACCAACTTCTGGGACCACTGGAACCCAAGCAGAATGAGAGTGCCAAAGTACCAAAACGTATTGCAAATCCTATTCAGTTTGTTGTTCCTCGTCCTATACACAATCGCAATCAATACGATCAATTCCGAGGGCGATATCGACGCCATTGAGGCCTTACTCTATATTTTTACTGTTGGTTTCGTTACAGATGAGATTGTCAAACTGTGGAAAGCAGGCTACAACTATATCGGTTTCTGGAATGTGTTCAACAACAGTCTGTACGCTTTACTCGCCGCATCCTTCGGGCTTCGCATCGTGGCGTTGAGCCACCACAATCCATCCGAAGAGCGTGCGCACTACAACGTCCTCAGTTACAATTTCCTCGCCTTCAGCGCTCCATTTTTCTGGCTTCGACTTCTGCTCTACCTTGATACGTACCGCTTCTTTGGCGTAAGCAGCCTTCGCCTTCCGCGCAATCTATCTTGCAATACTAACACATCCTCCTAGGCCATGCTCGTAGTAGTCAAAGTAATGATGCGCGAATCTCTGATCTTCTTCGCCCTACTTTCCTTCCTCTTGATCGGCTTCCTCCAAGCCTTCATCGGTCTGGATGATGCAGACTCCGGCAACGACTCCACCGGTTTCATCGTCAAAAACCTGATCAACGTCATCATGACATCCCCAGACTTCGATGGATTCCAAACCTTCTCACACCCTTTCGGCATCGTCCTCTACTACATCTACACCTTCCTCACCATGGTCGTGCTACTCAATATTCTGATCGCGCTATACTCCAGCGCTTATGCCGATGTGACCGAGGATGCGACGGACGAATACATGGCGCTGTTTGCACAAAAGGCGATTCAGTTTATTCGGGCACCAGATGAGAACGTGTTCATTCCGCCGTTCAACCTCATCGAGTTTTTCCTGTGTATACTGCCGTTGAGTTGGTGGATGAACGCGGCGACGTATACATGGTGGAACAATGTAGTGATGGGCGTCATCTACTCGCCCCTTCTTTGCATAACTGCATTCTTGGAAGTGAGGATGGCAAAAAGAGTGACGTTCAATCGAAAAAGAGGCGAGCAGGACGAGGAAACGACCGAAGAATGGGAGGAAATGGGATGGAAGCCGGAGCATGAGGATGAACAGTGGACAAAGAAGGTGGAAAGTACGAAGCCGAATGTAGAGGTTGATGGGACCACTATGGAGGTGAGGGAGTTGAAGAACCAGGTTGCTGAGTTAAAGGAGTTGTTGGAAAGATTGGTGAGTGCGGAGAAGGTGGAGAATGGAGGCCAGGTTTTAGTGGGTGGGAAGGATGTTGATGGGACGGATATTGGTGGCATGGATGCTGAGGTGTAGAATGAGAACATCATAAGGCTCATTTGGGTGCCATGTTTGCCTGGATATGGAGTAGCATCAGCTGAGTAGCCGGCACACTATACATCACATCAAGTACCTGTCACTCAACAAGGAAACCTGGTTATCTGCGCCCCACTGCCTATCCCATACAGCAACCTGGCCCCATGATGCCGTGTACGTCGGGACTCACTTGTATTGGCGTATCGTACATGGCGAAGCAGCTCTCCCTAAGCTGAACAGAAACCTTGACACTTTACTGACAAGCTCGCTTTTCCAATTTGCTAATTTGAGCAGCTGCTCCGTAGGCGTATCAAAAACGGGCACGGGGTCGTCGACGAGAGCTATAATTAGCAAAATTGAATTGTGATATGAACACCCTGAATTCGGGACTCTCTCTCTATCTTTCTCCTCCTTGTCTCCTCATCATCATCATCGATCCTGCCACAGTACTCTCCGCTGTGGTAGCTGCAGCTGATCCCGATGTCTCCTTCAGCTTCCGTCTCAGGATAGGTCGTCGAACTAATCACGCTCGTGTGGCTGCAAGATCTGGATCCTGCCGTGTCGTCTGTGTTGTTTGAATGTTGCAGTTGTTGTGAGTACTTGATGACAGCCTGGGCACTGGTAGAAGCTCTGGATCCTGCAGTGTCGTCTGTGTTGTTTGAATGTTGCAGTCGTTGTGATGTGAGTACTTGATGACAGCTGGGAGCGCGAAACTTTAGTGAGCGGCGGTTCTCCTCACAGCTGTTTCTTCGCGTAGAAATGGCACGCGAATGCTGCAAGACTATCAAACAATACTGATTGAAATTGTACTGCCTCAATTGTGAGCGTTCAACTCGATAGAGCGGCAGTACTCCTCACAGCTGGATCTTGGCGTAGAAATAGCACGTCATAAATCCATGATGATCACTGCCACAATGACAAAGGTGTACGAAGGGACTTGCACTTCTCGAGGTCAATGCTAGCACAAGACAACATTGGAAGATGGAAGAAGAGAAGTCGTTTGCTTAGGTTTCTAGGTACAAAGAAGAGAAGAGGCGCCCACCATGACATCAAAATGATACCCATCAACAATCATTCATATCATCATTTCATCATACCTCTTGCCGCCTCATCATGCCACCACAATATACCTCTACTCAAACCTTAGCACCACGAGAGGCGGTGGGACAACCCCCCAGAGGAAGTCATGGAAACTACTGATGCTTGATTTTAAATAGTCTTCATGACCTCCGCGTCCGAGAGGTCTTGATCCACTTGCACAGGTGTGCATTGTGTCTTGTGCTGCTCAAAGGCGGCGACTCCAGTGATTGCCTCGTGGCAAGGTGTGCATTCGTAGGGGATGGCTTCGTTGGTTTGACTTGGACTGTGTGGTGCTTGAAGACGCTTTTAGCGTCTTTGGTGTGTGCTCGGCCGTAGGAGGAACGACAACGCCACGCAGACGGCCATAGCTACCATCCTGAGTAAGGATGTAATGTAATGTGGAAGTAAATGGCACGGGAGGATCTGGCTGTGAGGAGTGCTGGAGCTCTTTCGAATTTCACGCTGAGAATTGAGACAGTACTATCTCAATCAGTATTGTATAATAATCTTGGCAGCATGTCAGCCTATATCAATAAATGAGGAGTCGGATAGGCTTTGCACAAGATACACTACATATATTGATAGCATGATGATTAGCAGTTGGCGTCCTCTTTGCTTGTACCTAGGAACCTAGCAACGACTTCTCTTGTTCTGCCACCTTTGTTCTTTTTGCTTGATGCTTGCTGTTATGTCGCGAGGTTGCATACCATGCTGAAAAACCCAGCAAGAGACTATTGAAGCACGGTGACAACTTACCTGGTAGATTATGCAGATGTCAACTTAAGAACGTTTTCATTCTCATTTCCTCCTGCTACAACTATTGATCAGGCTCATCCCGATATCCCTCCCTCCTTCCCTCTCTCCCCCTATTCTCGCCTCCACCACCACCAATACCCTCACCCTCGATCACATCTTCCACCTCACTCAATCTCAACGCCTCCCTCACACTCCCAACAAAGTGCCCATCACCACCCACCAACTCAACAATGCCACTACTTCTCAACAGTCTCCAAACCACACCACTACTCCCGCCCGCAACCCTACAGAAGAACACTCTCGAATGGCGATCTCTATACCCTTGCAAAATATCCTTCAACACCTGCACACCCGCGCCATCCAAACTAGTCACGCCACGCACGTCGAAAATGATATTCTTGTTATGATGATCCCGCCGCACTCTTGGCAGTGCAGGATGCGCCTTACTCGTGCCATAGTTCATGAGTTTGTCGAGCCTCGCTTTAAGCTCGCCCGTGTTGGCAAAGGTGAGCGGTTCAGGGATCTTGACAATCAAGCACCCTTCAATGAGCTCGAAGCGTTCCGGGTCGGCTTCAGCGTTTTCAAACGTGTCGGCGGTGCCGCGTTCTCTTCCCAGAATCTGGATGCGCGGGCGTGTGGCGTGGTGGATGACGCGGAGGAGGGAGAAGCCGATGCCGCATGCGATGCCGACTGTGAGGGAGTAGAAGACTGTCGAGGCGAAGACGACGAAAATCAGGGATAATTCCATCCAGCCACGGATCTGCCAGAAGAAGTGGAGGTCGTGTGGCGCCTCTTCGATCAGAGAGTATGCCACAACGGAGATCATGGCGGAGAGGACGCCGCGAGGAATGTAGTAGAACCAGGGCAAGACAAAGAGGATGCAGAGGATGGTGATGAGGGAGAGGAGGATGCTGCTCATTGGCGTTTTGCCACCGGTGGAAGCATTGACTTTGCTGCGGCCGTAGCCACCGAATGCAGGAATTGCCATGAAGACGCCACCTACTATGTTTGCGACACCAAGCGCGATAAGTTCGCGATTGCTGCTGAGATGCATGTTTTGGATGCCGTCTGTTGGTGCACCACCGAGAGACTTTGCGGCCACGGAGGATTCGAAGAAGCCTAGGAGGGCGATGACGAAGGAGGTGCTTAAAGCGGAGTCGATGTGCTTGAGGTTGGAGAAGTTGAAAGGATTGGTGGCGGGGAAGGGATGACCTGAGGCAGATTGGACGTCGCCGAGGATGGGAAGACCTTGTTGGTCCCAGTGGAGACGCCAGCAGAGGAGTGTAGTAGAGACGACGAAGAGGAAACGATCGGGAAAGTAGGCGGCGTTTGGGTAACGTGGTTGTAGTCGTTTCTTGATCTCACTGGGAAGGATGATTGTTAGTGGCAAGACATTGATCGCATCCCAATTCTTCCGCAGCCCATCTTTTCATCAATCAACTGTACAACTCAGAGACTCAACCGTCGTGGAGGGTGGTGGAGTATCTTTTGATTGTGAAGTCATACACTCGCGAGACATCCGCAAACGAGAGATTTTGAAAACTCACCGACAAACAAGAATGACCGCAAAACTGCCCAAAGAAACTCCTGCCGTTAACGCATGGGCTTTGTCAACGTTTCGAACAAGAAACATGAGCTTATCAATACAGCTACCATGCGCCACTCCTCCCGTTTCGGCCGCCAGATGACTCAAGCCGAGTTCAGGTATAAGCTGATCGATTAAGATGACAATCCCAATAGCACTGATGAAGCCGCGCAGAAACGGTCTGCTCAGCACGTTATCAAGAAAGCCCAGTCTCGCACCTCCAGCAATCAAGAGAATGGCTCCAGCCACACCTGTGACTACTCCAGCGATTTGAGCATTGAGCATGTCTTGTCCTTCATGAGATCTACCTCTCGATATACTATCGCGAACCACGTTTCCAGTGAGTAGTGATCCTGCAGCTTCTGGTCCTACAACCATTTGAGGACATGTTCCAAGAAGGGCGTATATGATCGGGTTGATTGCAAAGGCGTATAGACCATTGATGGCTGGGATATGTGCAAGGTTTGAGGCGTAAGAGAGTGACATAGGAATGTAGAAGGATGCCATGGTAAGCGCCGCTATCAGATCGCCAGTGAAGAAGCGCCATTCGTATTGTCGAAACCAGTTGAGAAATGGTATATAATAGGTCAGATACCTAGATGGCACTTCTTATTAGTCTGGTAGCCACGATAGCTTCATTTGCTCAGCATACATTAACCTGGGATGCTCCACGCCATTCTTCTGAGCCAGCCAGCCCGTCATGGTCTTCTTGCCTGACGAGAACAGCCCATCATTAATAGCCGAAGGTATTCCATCCTCAACACCCGATGTTGCTGGAGCATTAATACCATAGAATCCGCCATACCCTGGCGTTGCCGGATATGAATGATAACCCAATGGTGTCGCTGGTCCTTCAGGGCTCGTCTCGCCCGACGACCCTTGTGATTCTCCTCCTGACACACGATCTATTGCAGCGTGATTTGGTCTACTGTCTGGCAAGAAAGCATTTCCTCCTTCTGCTGCGCTGGTGATTGTTCCTGAACCGACATTGTCTACGTATCCACCAAAGTAGTCCAAGGGTTCTGAGAAGTGTGATGGGCTGGTGGATAGAGGTTTTGGGGTGTCCGGAGGGTATTCGAATTGGCGGAGGTGAGAGGGGTTGGCGGGAGCATAGTCTTTCTTGGTTGGACTGTCTCCGTTGGTGGGAGACGCTGAACGGGTGTTTCTTCTACTCATGATGCAGGCAATGTATACAGCTTGGGCAGGGATATGATGCGCCAATTGTTCTTAGGAAGCTTGTCGTTATCGTTCGTGCGTCGGACACATCGGGGGGAAGGTGGTGACGTTAAGCGGCGGGTGCAGGTAGGATGATGGTGCACAAGAGGAAGATAGGGTTGCACTAAAACAGTTGAAGTATACAACGGTGACAATGACAGTGCAAAGTTTGGCGTCATCGCCGAGAGCCGAGCTTTGCGGCTCAAGCGCAGAGGCCGGAGTACACGTACCTACCGAAGTGCTTCCGACTCTGGCGTCGGAGGATGAACGGATGGTCAAGACTTGGCATTTCCATCAACCTTAAAGCTTGTCTGCTGCCTCGATGCTCGCAAATCGTAGTCAATTCTGTGCACTTTCCTATGTTTTCATCATTGCATATATGTCCAGCATGGAGTGAACACTGTGCATCAACTCCAAGCTGAGTCCAAAGTAGCGGAACAACCACTGCCTCCTGCACCACCATCACTGTCTAAACTTGGCTGGCGTCTCCGTCTAATCAAAAGTCTGTAAATACTCTTCTGCCGTCTGCAAAAGACGCATACCAAAAACTATCATGTTGGCAATATCGCCAGCAACGACAGCCTCTCCATCTGAGGAGGTACCACCACCACCTCTTCCAGCACCTCGTGTACCTCCCAGTCGCAGACGAGACAAACCTCAACTATCATGTAATCTCTGCAGGAAAAGGAAGCTAAAGTGTGATCGTGGACAACCATGCTCAACTTGTGCTCATCGAGGACTTTCATTATCGTGTACTTACTCGGACAACTCACACGTTTCTCAGCCTGCACAAAGGGCAAAGCAAGCGCCAGCTCAACAGATACCAAGTGCAACTACTGCAACTACCATGCAAAACCGGATCGGCCAGCTGGAGAAGCTTGTTGTTGAGCTTATGAGCAATATGCAGAATCCAGGAACTTCACCGCCGAACGGCATAGCCAGCGTGGACAGTTCGAATCTGGATTCTGATTATAGCCTTGTCGACTACATACAGGATCCTTCTCAACTCGACGACAGATTTGGCCGCATAAGTTTAGGGACATCAGGCACGAAATATGTCGAAAATGATCACTGGAGCTCTATCCTCGATGGTGTATGTGTATATACTTCCTCGATGTGCCTATGTTATTGCTAATTGCCAATGTGTAGATTGCCGAACTCAAAGAGTACTTTGAAAACTCTGATGAGCCAGAGCCTCCGCGCTGGGGCAATATCGAAGACGTACCGGGACCTTCCGTCATATTCGGCAAATATAAGCACGCGACCAAGCAAGACATTCTGGCAAGCCTTCCTTCGAAGCTGGTTACTGATCGTGTCATTGCAAACTTCTTCGCAACAGTAGAATATGGACCTGGTAAGGCCGTGCCGTCGAATAGCATATTCGAAACGTTCAATAACAAATGTAGCAGTGATCATTCACGGTCCTACGTTCCTGAAAGAGGTGTGACTTCTGCCACATTGTTTGATTCTAGAGAATGTGTAGCTGACTTCGATTCCTTAGTACGAACGATTCTGGGCCAAGCCAGCCAATGTGTCACTTATGTGGTTGTCTATACTCTTCTCCATGATGTGCATAAGTTATCAGCTTCAAATCCTTATCACAGCTGCGAATGGTCAGCCACCAGATGAATATTTGAATCTAGAGCTCCAACGTCAAGTCCAGGTATGCAGAGAGAGTTCAACGCAGGCATTAGTACTCGGGCACTTTACCGACTGCGCTCCTTACACCGTGGAAGCTTTGCTTTTACATTCGTACATTGAGTACTTTGCAGCGGTGGACACTGTGATCGGACCATGGGCTTTCTTTGCTTTCGTCATTCGAATCGCATTGAGGATGGGATACCACAGAGACGGGTCACATTCAGATCAGATTACAGTCTATCAAGCGGAGATGCGCCGGCGAGTATGGACGATCATTACGCAGATGGACACCATGATGTCAAGCCAGATAGGACTGCCCAGAATGATCAAAGAGACAATGGCGGATACGAAAGAGCCTTCTAATTTACTGGACGAGGACCTCTTCGAAGAGATGACGATTCTCCCAGCACCTCGTCCAGCGCCAGTAGTTGCTCGAGTGTACGGAGCAGTTGCAAAAAACCGCCTGCTTACCGTACAATGTATGATTTCGGAGATAACGAGCTCGCCATGGCCATCATCATATGGCGAGGTGATGAAGCTCGACAAACTGCTGCGAGACACATATGCTGGTTTCCCTCCAGCACTACATGTCAAGCCACTGGATCAATGCATGTTCGACGACGCTGGCGATATAGTCAGAAGAGGCTTGCTCAAGCTTGTATACTGGAAACTGACAGTCTTGCTTCATCGTCGATATCTTCTTCAAGCACGTACAGACAGCCGGTTTGCATACTCGCGAAAGATGTGCCTGGATGCCGCTGTGGAAACGCTGCTGATGCAGCAAATGCTCGACCAAGAGACGCATCCTGGTGGGCGGATGTATCAAGATCGATGGAAGTTGTCATCGCCATTAATCAAGCAGGAGTTCCTCTTGGCAACAACCGTACTTTGTCTAGATGTTGATCAGGATCTCAAGCTTGAAGCAACATCTGGGAAACAGCACTTGGTGGATGTAGAAGCAAGAAGTCGTGCGCTGGAAGTGCTGCAAGTGTCGCTCGGCATATGGAGCGACCGATTCTACAGAGCCACGTCGGAAGAGGCGAAGAAGGCTATTGCTGCTATTACCCTGGTCTTGACAAAGGCTGGTAAGTTGACGACGACTTCGGAGGGCGCTTTATTGGGATCGAAAATATCAGCAGGCCACATCGAAACGAATCAGGCTACGACTGCAACATCTTCTGGCGATACTGCTAATTATGCAATGCCGGAAGCACCAGACTTTAGTGCTTTCAATGATCTGAACGTAGACTTCAATATGGTGAGAAGCATCCTGGCACATTCTCCGGGGTTTGATCAATACTAACACGACTTAGGATGAATGGTATCTTCCCTATCATGGGCAGCATCTGGATGATATCCTTGGCACGAACGGGGACATGCTCGAGGATGTCCAAATGGGATGGTTACACCAAAAGTGAGGCATTTTCAATCCAGACTGAGAAGATTGACTCATTGTGGCTGTAGATGTGATTGGTAATCGTGTGCTACATAGTGCGTACTTTGCTCTATTTTTGCTTATTGTTATACCATATACTGTATCTGCACACTCACCTGTCACGATCCAGCATCGATCAGGTTACTTGAAATGCACTAGTCTGGGTAGTACGAAGTCGCGTGATCGTTTCTGAAACACTGAACCTTGCTTGATCAGGAGATAAGGCCGCAGCATTCAGATTATCGAGATGTGTGCAACATGGAGTAGTTTCATGCAGTCATAGGCAAGATAGCCGTTGGGTACCTGAGCCTGATAAGGCGGAGCTAAAACGGGTCCACCCAAAAGTTGATAGCCTTTTGCGTCAATCTTGCTGCTGGTGTTGGTGTCGTGTGAGATGAAAAAGAGCTGAAGCTGACCACAACGCACCATTCTCCTTCTGGTCTATATGACACATAGACCTACTGTTCACTGTTGTCTTGCTTCTCGCTCGCCCACCCTCGATCCCAGTACGATCCGCCCGCTTATCGCGTTCCTCCTCTGACCTCACTTTACCATGCGTCAAGTCAAGATCTTCTCCGGCTCTTCCCACCCTGGTCTGGTAGAGTCAGTCTGCGATCGCGTCGGCGTGTCTCCTGCAAAAGCTGAGCTCGGCAAGTTTGCTAATGGCGAGACAAAGGTGCAGTTGAGTATGTTCAGCGGGCACAAGTAGCACTGTGAATTGGATACTAAGTGAAGATGTGCAGACACATCTATTCGCAATCAGGATGTGTTCATCGTGCAGAGTGGAAGCGACAAGTATGCCGCCTGACTGCCGCACCAAAGCATTGTGATAGTCATATCTGACAAGCTAGGATCAACGACGATGTGATGGAGCTTCTGATTATGATATCCGCCTGCAAGAGTGGCTCAGCCAAAACGATCTGTGGTATGTTACATCTCCAGATTGCTGCTTCTCTTGCCACACATCGTTATGCCCCGCATGGTACAAGTTCAAGATCTGGGCTAACTACTGAAAAGCTGTCATACCATATTTCCCCTACTCCCGTCAATCGAAGAAAAAGTCTCACCGTGGTGCCATTACCGCGCGCATGGTCGCCAACCTCCTCAAAGTCGCTGGCGTTACTCACGTCATAACAATCGACCTGCATGCTAGCCAGATGCAAGGCTTCTTCCACTGTCCTATCGACAACCTCTTTGCTGAGCCCTTGATCGCTAATTGGATCCGGATGAACGTGGAAGATTACAAAAGAGCAGTGGTCGTCAGCAAGAACCCCGGAGGGACAAAGCGGGTGACATCTCTGGCAGATGCCCTGAAGCTGAACTTTGGCATTGTCATGACAGATCGTCAGAGGCCTGGTAACGGTATTGATTCCATGATGCAAAGCGCTATATTGGACCCCATCATGCCGCGAGGACTAGATGGCAACTCGGAGAGCATTGGCACTCACGCCGGAGAGCAAGTTAATGGACGAGGATCGTCTATGCCGAGATTGAAAATTCCTGCCGGTCATGGATCAAGACCAAGTCCAAGTCCATTGCATCACTCGATCATTTTGGATAGAAACGATCGTCCAGTCGAGCATACAGATTCCTCGTCTGATGTTCCTTCTCCCGCAAGCACTATCCGTGGTGACGATGATGGAGAAGCTGGTGACGTTGATGATGCTGAGGATGATGACGATGCGGGGTCTGATTCGGGAGATGAGGGTGATTTTGACCCTGTAGGTTCCTTCATTGAATATGAAAATGAGGTGCTGACGATATTAGAACAACAGAGGTGTTATTACAGGCCGTCTTGTGGCAGGTCATATTGTTGACGACGACTACCCTTCGCCTACTATGTCTGCAACATCAAGAGGCAGTCGAGTTCACAGCCCGGAAGACGACCTCGAGTCTCTTCCTGAAGCAATGCTCAGTTCCTACATGTCCACCGCTTCATCCACCCGCGGCGGATTCAAAGAAAGTCTAGGAGGTTCTGGTGATGCTGGAGCTAGTGATGACGAGGAAGATCAACTCATCAACCCTGATCTGGAATCTACAGTCACACTTGTGGGCAATGTCAGAGACAGACCTGTCGTTATCCTCGATGATATGATCGATAAGCCTGCGTCATGGGTTGCAGCTGCAGAGACTGTAGTGAAGCGTGGTGGCGCCACACGTGTATACTGTATTGCCACGCATGGTAAGTATGCTCAACTAGTTTGCCAACGACACTACTGATAATACGAACTAGGTCTCTTCGGAGAGGGTTGCCTCGAAGACATGGAGGCCTGTGAATGTATCGACGCCATTATTGTCACCAACAGTGCCGCAGTGAGTGAGGAGAAGCTGGCTCTCTCCAAGAAGTTGGTTGTCCTCGATGTATCGAATCTCCTTGCCGAGGCAATTCGCCGCACTCATCATGGCGAAAGCATTTCACAGCTATACATGCACTACTGATTACACAGGGCTGCGTTCACATTCATGCGAATACAAAATCCTACGACGACACGAACAGGCACTTCATAATAGAGCATTGCAGGCGTTTTAATAGAGGTAAATATGACCTTTTTCTCTTACTTTGTTTTTTGTCGCGCGGGGATTGGGCAAGGCAACAGCAGCGGTAGGCCACACACAGCACTCGACCGTTATACGCTCTGGAAATTGATGCTGGTCTCTCAGACAATCGGCACTGGGATTTACTGGATGAAGGAAGCTTTTGAGGTGGTGTGAGGTCTTTCACTGGTATACTCACAAGAATCTCTGAAACATGAATGCTGGAAGATCTGAAAGCAAGCGACATTGAGATATATTGGGTGTTAAACAGATAAAGGAATACTTTGAGATGGTATGAGGTCTTTCAACGATACTGAATTAGACGTCTCCCATAGTTATGCTCTGATTATTGATCAAGACTTCGACGTCCTATCACATGCTTTTGAACTTTGTGTGCCTCAAGTGTCAGAGTATGATTGACTCACATCACCACACCAGTGCCCCCTCCTCTCCCACCATATCCTACGAACCACACCTACCGTGCGCAAGTCGCCTAACCACCCATACCAGCCACCCAACATGGCCGACCCTAACGCTGCCTCCCTCACAAATTGCCGATTCTATGAAGAAAAGTACCCCGAAATCGACTCCTTCGTCATGGTCAATGTCCGCCAGATTGCCGAAATGGGCGCCTATGTCAAGCTGCTGGAATACGACGATATCGATGGCATGATTCTGTTGAGCGAGCTCTCCAGAAGACGTATCAGGAGTATTCAGAAATTGATTCGAGTGGGGAGGAACGAGGTTGTTGTTGTGTTGAGGGTTGACAAAGATAAAGGTACGTGCGGCGAAGATGAAGACACAATCGTGATGGAGATGGCAGGAATATATACATGTTGCGAGAGCGCCACGTTCTGAGTCTTGCTCTGCCGACTGCGCAAACGTGCACACCAAAAACCTCTAAAACATTCATAACTAACACACTTTTCTCCCTCTCTCAACCAGGCTACATCGATCTCTCCAAACGTCGCGTCTCCCCCGAAGACATCGGCAAATGCGAAGAACGCTACAACAAGTCCAAACTCGCACACTCCATCCTCCGCCACGTCGCCGAAAAGACAAACACGCCCATCCAATCCCTGTACGAAACAATCGGCTGGCCGCTGAACAAAAAATACGGCCACGCCGTCGACGCCTTCAAACTGTCCATCACCAACCCAGACGTCTGGAACGAAGTCACCTTCCCCAACGACGTCGTCAAAGACGAGTTCCAGAGCTACATCGGCCGCCGCTTGACGCCGCAGCCGACAAAAGTGCGTGCGGACGTCGAGGTTACGTGTTTTGGATATGAGGGTATTGATGCGGTCAAGACTGCGTTGAGATGTGCAGAGGCGAGGAATACACCGGAAACGCAGGTCAAGGTTAAGCTTGTTAGCCCGCCGCTTTATGTGTTGACGAGTCAGTGTTTGGATAAGACGGCGGGAATTGCGGTGTTGGAGGCGGCGATTGGTGATATTGAGAAGAATATTAGAGAGGCTGGGGGGAATTGTGTGGTGCGCATGGCGCCGAAGGCGGTGACGGAGAGTGATGATGCTGAGTTGGCGGCGTTGATGGAGAAGAGGGAGAGGGAGAATGCGGAAATTAGTGGAGATGACAGTGATGAGGAGGCTAGTGCTGTCGAGGGCGATATTTGAGTGCGCAAGAAGAGGCTGGAGAAACAGTTGCGTAAAGCATGACCGGCAGAGCGGACGGCTTATGCTACGATGCTAAGGTGCCTCCGAAAAGCGAGAAATATGGAAAAAGCTACAAGCAAAATCTGTGACACTCGACAAGGAGTTCAGGAGACATACCATCTATGACATTGAGGAGGACCAACGACCATACTGACAATTTCTTCCTCGTTCATAATCTTGGTGACGTGGGCTCCAATCGGACAAGTAGGATTCAAGGCTAATCTGGCATGATCCCACCCTGCCTGCAAAAAGTCTTCGCTGTGCCTGAACATCCAGCTTTACACAGCGTCAGCAACGTTTCATCTTCCCTCCTTCATTGATATCTTCCAATCCTCGCAGGATAATTTCATGCTTACTCAAGAAAGATACATGCTCCATCAAAATCCTTTAAAGAAGAGCCAAATTGTGCCCAATACAGCTGTCCACATTGAATACAAAATAACTCCAGTACGATCGAACCTCCTTCATGACGAGACAATGAATTGTCCCTCGTTTATATCAAGACTTCTCCAGGTCATGTTGTCGTAATCTCGAACTGGAGGCCCTGCCTTTCTTGCCAGTATCTTTGTCATCTATTTTCGTAGTGTCTGAACCCTTGGCTTTTGATCTCTTCGCCGGCGTTCTGTCTGCATCTTGATTTTACTGTGTGATAGTGTAGCAGAAAGCTCTCGTCGAATTCGGGCAGCCAACTTGCAACCACCATCTTGAGTATGTCGCACATCAGATTGGTTTTTATTCGGTGCGTTGCGGCATTTGTTCTGAAGCATAAGGATTAAAGTGTGTGGCAGAAGAACTGACAAGCAAGCAAGAGGGGAGTGGTTAAGCAATCGCAAATGGTGGAGGTTGGTCAATGAAAAGAAACAAGAAGCAACGGTCAAAATAATCAAGTCTCCTTTTGAGTCTCCTGATGCAGCATTGGTATGTCTTGACTAAACACAAGTTATGTGCGGACAGGAGGATGTTAATAAAGAAGGGAGAAGAAACATTACAACCCTGTGATACGGTGAATATTCACTGTGAATCATTCTAAGGATTATAGCGTCGAGCGAGGTTTCGTGATGGAAAGAATGCGCGAATAATTGCCATTATCATAGGGCTTTGAAGAAAGAGGAGGGAAATGGCAACTGAAAAGGGAGTCACAAAGATGAAACTACTGCACATATCATGCCGATGTGTGAAGGTTTTGGTTGCCTTTATGAAATCGCAAAGATTTGTCGAGCACTCTTCACATCTTCCTTCTCCTTATAACTCACGATTTGCTTTTTTCTTGCAAGAGTCTGGACGTCGAAGCTTGGGATATGATGAGAAGTACGTGATAGGAGACCGAAAATCCCAAAGAAGAAGACCATAGGAGAAGGGCGGACCGGCGGTCTAAACGAGCACTTCCTTACCAAAAGGTTTCGCAATCGTATGAGAGGGGTTGTGTGGAGGAAGGAAGGAAGGAGGCAGCAAGAAGAGAGACACACAGTCTGGCCGTATCATTCCCGTTGTCGTTCTTGTTATAGCCGAGCACACACCAAAGAAGACAGACGTGTTTTCAAGCACCACACGGTCCTACTCAAACCTACGAAGCCATACCAACGAAGCCATACGAACGAAGCTATACCAACGAAGCCATACCAACGAAGCCATACCACAACGAAGCCATCCCAATGGAGTCATACCAACGAAGCCATACCAACAAATCTCCCACAACTGTACGACTTAGCTCGAAGTCGTTACTGGAGCAGGAGCATTTGAAGACCACAAGACACAACGCACAAGTGAGCCTCGTTCTTATTATGCATAAGAACTCGGTTTCAGCAACCAAGATTTGTTCGCACCATGTCGTTGTCCTCAAAGCGACAAGTCGACTCATCGACAGGTTGAGTTCAGAGAGACTGTGAGGAGTACCATACCTGAAATGCTCGTCAGGCTCTCCCAAAACAAGATCTCGAGATCAAGGACACTAAGATGGAGACTAAGGTCAAATTTTCTATGTGTGAAGAGTACTGCAGTCTAGTGGGAATCTGTTTCCGGCATTGAGGCAGAGAGAAGAGAGGAGACGAGAAGAAGTTAGCGAAGGAAGTCACAAGTGGTTTTGGATGGTCTCAAGAATATCATCCCCACGCCTCGATCGTCCGGATCTCTAAGCTTACTTACTACACCATGCGAGGAGAAGTTGTGGCGGTAGAAGTCACAAGGAGTTCAAGAGTGTTTCAGAAGCGTTTCATGCATGCACAAGTTAGGGCTAGGTCTGGGATTAGTCCAGATTGGGACTAGCGCATGACTGGACCCTTCTTTTTGGTCTATATAGACCTTTCTTTCTTCTTGCAACCTTCTTCCTTCCTTTCCTCCACCTCCACCTCCACGCCAGGGTGTCGCTCTGGGACAGAGCACTACGCAGACGACTCGGTTTCAAGCACCATACGGTACGGGACTTCTATCGCCGTCTCTCAATTCCCATCTTTTTACTCGCTCGAGGGCGAGGATCTGAAGGGGAAACAGCTGTAGTTACTTTCTTTCAATTCTCAATACTATACAGTAGCTCATTGATCATAAATCTACAACATCCACGACATTCTGCTGATCTCGTCTGCTCCGAACACCAACCGGCCCAACCACTTACTGAACCCTCCATCCTTCCTTTGTCCCTTACATTGGTCCAGTACTATTCCTCGTACTCGCCCGACTGGCCCTCCTACTTCTCCCGTTTCCAGCAAAGCCCCCAGCACCTCCAGGTCTCGGGCTCATAGGGCTTGTCACCTCCGGTTGCCTCACTTCAAGCTCGGGCATCTCATACCACACCTCAAAGATCCTATGCACCGATCCTCTAACCGCGCTTTGCAACTCAGCTCCCATCTCTCTGCCCATCAATTGCGTCGCCAATGGCGCAAACACCTTTGCATTAGCTTCAAACCCTTCTTGCGGTAATCCGGCATACCCTTCAATCACATCCACAACAACAGGGCGCCAAGTGGCGATATTACGCTGTTGCGTCTCTTCTTTCAGTTCAAGATATGACACGATGATATCGACGCAGAGGGGAATGAGCGCGGCTTCCGTTTGTGCGCGACTAGCTCTACGTTCTTCGCCGTCGTCGTGGTACATACGGAAGAGGATGTTGACCTAGACGGATGCACTACCACTCTCCTGCTTGAGCAGGTTCGGTGGCTGCTTCATGAAACCTTCCTGGAACAGCCTATTCCGCAGATCAATGTCATCGTTGAAGCGTTTCGCGAATTGGTAACTTCGTTTGAGAAGTGCCATAAGACGGAGAAGCTCGGCTGATGGGATCCGAGCATACACGAGGTCGTTGGAGAAGAGTTCATTGACCGTTTCAATGAGAAGGAGTTGAAGCACGCATTTCGTGATGATTTGGTTGAAGAAGCGACGGCGTGCGGCGGTCACGACGATGGGAGCTTGATGAGTGGATGTTGATGCGGGTCGATAGTCTTCGAGTGGTCCTGGTGTTGGTGGCTCTTCAGGTGAAGGAGGAGTGTTGCCATTCGATTGGGAGTGATTTGAGTTTGCCCTTCGAGGTTCTGGCTTTGATTGACGTGGAGTGGTAGGTGTGAGGTCATTTTCAGTATCTGTTGTACTGCTTCGGGAAAGTGGAGGTCGAGATGAACCATTGGTGTTCGAATGAGGATTCGTTACAGCTGAGAATAGTGCAGTCGCTTCTGTCCTCGTAAAAAGATCTACGAAGGCAGTGACAATAAGACTCCAGTGTTGCTCGGTGAACTTGTTGACATTCTGCAATATCAAGGTTTGCAGACAATTGCTACCTATGCGTGCCAAGGTATCATTCTCCTGACAGATGCACAGGGCTAACAGATCTAAGAAACGGTCCAGCATGTACTCTAGAGCATCAAAGTAGTGGGTGAACAATGTCATCATGTTGCGGAGTGCCTGTATCATCGTCGTGGAAAGCCAAACGGATAATTCTTCATGGCTGACCATCTTGCTCATCTCCGGCTTCGACTTCATGACCATAAAGATAGGATACAGCAGCTGACGCCAGATGGTGTCCCAGAACTCTGGTGGATACTCTTTACCATATTTGATTAGTGTCTCGAATAGGTAGTTCAGTGCCCTTTGAAGGATATTAGCAGTGTTTCGTACTACAATCCTAATACACTTACCTCGATCGAACTTCCAGGTCATCGCCAGTCATAAGAACGTCGTGGAAAGCGAATAGGACAGGGAACCAATATTGCTCTTCTTGAGTTTGGCGATTGGCCTGTTTCTGTTCTGTTGTCATTCCTACTGGTGCAGATGACGAAAGTGGACACTCTGGAGTTTTGAGCATTCTGGGGATCGTGCCTTTCAAGGTTTCTATGGCTTGTAGAGACTTCTTCTGAAAACGAGAGTTCTTGGAAAAGTCTGTCAAGCATACAACAAGATCAGGAAAAGCGCCTTGTGATATGACAACACCAAGTCTGGTATTATAGATGAGCAGAACGTTTTCATAGGCCAACGTGACGATCGATTCTGTGTTAGTATTAGTATACTGTATGAAAGAGAAACGTTATTGGTGGAAAACATACCGAATCGCTCCTTCGCAGCTACAGCAAAGGCACCAAAAATCGTTCGCCAGCCAGATCGAATGTTCTCGCCTCGCGCTTGGATCATCTGAACCAAAGAATGAAGAACAATCTCCTTCACCTGTACTACTGTTGCATTGTTGATAATATGTTCGAAGGGTTTCAAGAAGTCTTTCTGGAATTTGAAGCCAGGAAGTTCTTCCTTGTCCAAAAAGCGAATAGACAGTTGACGCAACGAGTTGAGCGCAAAGTGGACGACTCTGGTGTTAGCGTGGCAACCCACTTGATTGAAGTGTTCGCCCAAAATCTGCCATATATTCGTCCATTCGAACCGCACACGGCTCATATTATACTCACTGACCTCGACAAGCTTTTGCAGACTGTATGTTCGTGGCTCCTGACTCTGACCAGAAGACTCAATCTCTTGCCAGCTTACCTGGCACAAGGCGTTTACAAAGTGAACGATGGCATCACCACTAAGCTGACTGGTGCTAGTGAAGATGCGGTCAACACCATTCATGATGCTCGCGGATTTCGACTCCTCAGCCACGTCCTGGCGAAAGCTGACGGAGACACCACCTTTGGTTCTCGACCTGTCCGGTACTTGTAGTGACTTGCGAGACGATGATGCTTTGCCAGGTTTAGAGGAAGCTGGTTGAGCTTTGAAGACATCTGGTACCGACTGCATGGGGACACCTTCCGAGATCAGTTGGAATCGATCTAGCTGACTAATACAGGTCAGAATATCTCGCCATGATGTTTTGAGAGCGTTGCCTTCTGTATGTGCCACATCAAGCAGAACACGAAGTGCTTCCACGTTCTTGGCTTTCATGTCTGCCAAGTTATAAAGGTTCGTGAACCGAGTGATCGACTGTATAAACGCCTGTCGGGGGTTCTCAAGGTCAAAAAGACAGGCAATTTGGACAGCAAGTCTCAGTCCATCCATGCACAACTTCACAGTCTCGAGATTATCAGTGTCTTGCGCGCAACCTGATAAGGCAGTCAAGAAGGACATCCAGCTAACGGCAAACATGGGTCCAACGTGTTTGTACGAAGTCGCAGGGACGAAGCGTACACCATCGCCAGCAGTACCGCGTTTTTGCGCACGGAGCAAACTCTTGAAGAGTTGCTCGGTCTTGTTTGCCATCTCTTCAGATCTTTGAACATATGCCTCACGTTGCAGATCGCGACCGACGGTAGCAAAGGCCTGTCCAATGTTGGCCGCAAAGCTTGCTGGAGGAGGCTGTGCAGCTTGTCCCATGGCTGCTGCTCTTTGGCGCTCTGTATCGAGCACGATCTCATTGTGCGCAATCTCATCATAGATTCCGCGAAGATACTCCTCTGGAAGATCTGCATTATCGTTGATACCTCTGTTATTCTTGATGAAGTCTTCTGGTGTCATACGGTTTCCTTTGACCCTAACACTGTGCTGATCAGTATTAAGCATGATGACGGAATAGGCTAGAACATAGGCCGTATCTGCATTTGCAAATGCATTCGGGTTTCCTGCGATATAACGCTCAGCAAATTTGAGCATGAAGCGATCAATCTTTTGCCCTTCTCCTGGCAGACGAAAGGCTTGCAAAAACTTCCTTAAGGCATCCACGAATCGCGATTGCTTGAAGTCCATGAGGTCGACAAAGTGATGCATAATGGAGATATTCTCGGCATCACCTTCGCCAAGGTACTCCCCGAGCGCTGCTTTATCAAGACGATCGCTGGAAAGTAGGAATCTGGCAATACTTTCCGGAGTTTTGTCTGGAATGAAGCCATTCTCAATCAAGACTTTGATGCCTCTTTTTGGCTTGAAGTTGAACTGCCTCACTGCTTCGAGAAGAGCAGTCTTCATCTGTTTCTCCCTCTCAAGCTCCATCGGATCGTCTTCGGCTAGCGGTGTACCAGGTGGCGGAGAGTCTACTCCCAAAGTGTATGATGCGGATAGTGCTTCCGAAGGTCGAGTGTCGGATGAGCCCCTCATAGAGCCTCTGACTTCGTCTGTGGACGCTTCACCAGAGTCAAGATGACCATTTGGTCGCGATATTACACCGTGTTGTGACCAATGCACTAAAGATCGGAGAATGTCCACAATACATTCTAGTGATTGTTGCTTCATCGCATACTCTTGTGGATAATAGTCCGTCTCGCCCATGTTCGTGCTAGTAGAAGCTAAAGACGGTGGCATCGTTCCCCTGAGCTGCCAATCTGCGATTTGATTTGTCTTCTTTTGTTGTACTTGGTAGGCATGTTGCTGAAGTGAGTTGATCGTCATTGGTATTGTACATATTCGTGAAAGGTGTTCCGTAATTCGTTGATACATGTTTTCAGATGCGGTCCTGTCGCAGTCGTAATTAAGGTATATTTCTACAAGAGCTCTAGGCTCAACAGCCAGTCGTTCAAGTGTGTTCAAAAAACACTGCTTTTGGAACAGTGGGGCGGTCCTGTTGTCCAAGATCGACAAGTATATTTCCTTCAAAAACACTTCAATCTCTTTCTTCAACACCATACGAAGGTGTTTGAGCATCATCCAGAATATCTCGCAGCCAATCTCGAATACCCGATTAACTGAGCTGGCACCATTTCGGCTCAGCGACTGACACAGGAGTTGCTTAACAGCTTGCATGAATGATGTAGCCTCTGTAGAAGCATTACTCCTGATCGTCGCTTGAGGAGACAAGAAGAGCGAGACGTTATGGAAGAGGATCGTATGGACGATATGCAGTGAGAGCAACTTTGCACGCATTCCCTGTGATCTGACATCAACCACTTCTTCGGCTCGTAATGACTTGATACTGATTTTGCACATAGCCCGGAAGACCAAGAAAGCGTCTTTCATATAGATTTCGTCTTCCTCGTCCTCCGCGCTAACAGGTAGATCTTTCTCGAGGGAGATGGTGCCTCGTCGGCCTCTGGCCTTTGTCACAGTAGTTGGACCTTCCCTCAGTTGGTCTTCGTCGAAACTGCCTCTTCGTTCAAAAGTCTGTAAAGTCATCTTATTGGGAGCATCCTTCTCGACTGGGACATCTACTGGTTCGTCGACAACATCATCCGTTTCTTGCTCACCTAGGACAGTGCTCGCCGAGCTCGTAACGTCACCATTCGTGGTTTCTACTTGATCATCAGACTCGGTATCTTCTTTGGCCAATGATGTTTTCGACTGATTGACCCTAAACTCCTTCGCTGTGACTCGTTTCCTTGCTCTTTCGAATACAGTATTGACCATTTGTGATAGCGATGCTTGCGCAACCTGCTGAGTTCTATTGTTCTTGGAGTGGAGGAAAATGTTGTACATTTGTCGAACAGATTTCAATAGTCCAGCGCCATGTACGATCACCTTGTCGTTCAGCACGGCTGCCAGCAAGGAAATGACTATCTGCAGTTGTATCCTGTCCGCCGTGCCTTCACCATCGAAACACTCACATATCGTGTCAATAGCCTGATCGATGAGCGAAACCGCACCTTCAGTATCGCCTTCGGTAGGGGTAGAAAAGTACGAATAGCTGATGAGCTTGCCAATACAGTCAAGAGCTGTGGTCACAACGGACTCGGTTTGCGCTTCTGTGGACAACCTCAGTGGGTGGAAGAGGAGCTTCGGATCTATCTGCTGAGGATCTCCCTTGGTCTTGATCTCGTTTAGTGCAAGCTGAACCGCATCTTTCAAGTCTTTCCGTCTTTGAGCATCTTTCGAGGCCGATATGTGCTCCAGAGCACTGACTACAAAGACCAATGAGTTGCGAGCTGCGCCAGGTATGGGGTTCGTTGCGGTTGTAGATGAAGAGTCTGTACGCACACGAGGGGAGAAAGGTTGCGATGGTGCTGGAGGAGACCTGATGCCATTGGGTGTTGATTGTTGCTGTGGTGGTGGGGTGCCCAGACGGATCGAGGGTGTCTCTGGTGGTGACGTTGGTAGAGATGGAGGAGGATCTTGTGGTTCGTTGGCTGGTGTGGAAGGATGCTCATTTGCTGGTGCTGGTGGTTGTGACGCGGCCGCCGAGGCCAGCTCTGCTTCTGCTGTTTCTGGAACCTCACGCTGCTCATTCTCTTGTACATGCTTCGACAGGTCGTCGTCTGGCATTGGCTCAAAGGTCATGGTCGTCTCTGGGATTTGTCCAGACTCATCATCGTTGCGTAAGTCAACGTCGTCGAGTGCAACGTTCTCCATTGAGTCTCCATACTCGTCCTGCGAGGCCGCCATTTCCACAGCCGGTGAAAGTGTGGGATTCGCCTTGTCACCTGTGGCGTGCAATGTCTAGCAATGGCGCATCGGGTTCTTGTTGCGCTGGGTTGTGCTACCTAGACAGCCTTGACGTTGTGTTCGTGGAGGATCAACGGTTCAGCTCGGATTTTGGCAATCTCCAATTTGTGCACCAGTAGATACCCTAGTAGCACTACAGCAGTAGCCGTATCTATGTCGAGAGCAATATCAGAGTCCGTAAGGTAAAGTATCTGCTTGTTGCTGCTTGGATACGACCGACAATCTCAATATCTGCTCGTCACGTACTGATTGGTAGCATTGGGACAATCCGAGTAATCATTTTGTCCTCCGAAGTAGTGCCAAGCAAGAAACGGGTCCCGTCGGACTTCCAAAGGTTTGAGCTTCTCACCCAAAACAGATCAACGGAGAAAGTTGCTCTCAAGCACCAGAAACACCTCCAACCCTCGCCGACTTCTTCTGCTAGTCTTCAATCTTCTTTTCTCTTCTTCTCTTCACGTCGCTCATTTGCCATTAATCCCTATACCCATTGGGTTCCTTTGTTCCTCCTCTTCACCTTCCCGTCGCAAGCATGTCCTCGATGACTTTGGCGCGGGCTTCTGGCCGTCTGGCTTTCAGCGCGGCTTCTAGGTCGTCTTTCGCTCCGTATGTCGAATGTGTGTTCAGCAAACGAAACAATTGCTAAGACGCTATCTACAGCAGAAATCAGATCCCGGCCCTTTCAGCACTATCACGATACTATGCCTCAAAATGTAAGCTCAAGATGGTGGACTAAAATCTGAGTTCGGACTCAAAAGCTCACTGTATACTCCCCTCCAGCTTTCCCTCCTCACACGATTATCAGCATGCCGGCTCTCTCCCCAACGATGCAAGCAGGAAACATTGGAACATGGCAAAAGAAGGCTGGAGACACATTGGCGCCTGGTGATGTTCTGGTAGAGATTGAGACGGATAAGGCACAGATGGACTTTGAGTTCCAAGAAGAGGGTATCCTGGCCAAGGTCCTCAAAGACTCGGGCGAGAAAGACATTGCTGTTGGCAACGTATGTTTTGGTTTACAAAAAAACAGTAAGATTACAAAATCTAACAACATTCTCAGCCAATTGCCGTCATGATCGAGGAAGGTGGAGACGTCTCAGCGTTCGAGAACTTCACCCTGGAGGATGCTGGTGGTGAGAAGTCTGCACCCAAGAGCGAGGACACCAAGGGAGGTTCAGAAGCCTCCGAGGCCCCAGACAGCGGTTCCAGCACTGCACCACCACCATCGAAGAAGGAAGGTGGAGAGAAGAAGGACACATCGCCTGCTCCTCAAGCACAAGAGTCTGACTCAACTGGCGACCGTCTTGTATCGTCTCTTGAACGTGAAACAGCTGCACCTGCTGTGAAGAGGCTTGCCAAGGAGAAGGGCATCGACGTCTCAAAAATCAAGGGTACTGGAAAGAACGGACAGGTAACAAAGAAGGATGTTGAAAGCTACCAAGCTCCCAGCTCAGGTGCTGCGCCTGCTGCTGTCGCCGCAGCTGGTGGTGCCACCTACGTTGACGAGCCTGCCTCGTCTATGCGCAAGACCATCGCCACCCGCCTAAAGCAATCCATGAACGAGAACCCCCACTACTTCGTCGCTTCTTCCGTCTCCGTCAGCAAGCTTCTCAAGCTCCGAGCCGCACTCAACGCCTCTTCCGGGGGCAAGTACAAGCTTAGTGTAAACGATTTCTTCGTCAAGGCTATTGCCGTGGCATCCAAGAAGGTTCCTGCTGTCAACTCCTCATGGCGTGAGGTGGATGGTCAAATTGTCATCCGCAAGCACCTCGTTGTCGATGTCAGCGTTGCAGTCGCCACACCAATCGGCTTAATGACTCCTATTGTCAAGAACGTCGGCGGTCTTGGTCTTGAGAGCATCTCTGCACAGATCAAGGAGCTCGGTGGACGTGCTCGTGAGGGCAAGCTCAAGCCCGAGGAGTACCAGGGCGGAACTGTTACCATCTCCAACATGGGCATGAACCCCGCCGTCGAGCGTTTTACTGCTGTCATCAACCCTCCCCAAGCCATGATCTTGGCCGTTGGTACCGTGAAGAAGGTTGCCATCCCCATTGAGGGCGAAGAGAACGGCGTTGAATGGGATGACCAGATCGTAGTGACTGGCAGCTTCGACCACAAGGTTGTCGACGGAGCTGTTGGTGGTGACTGGATTAGGGAGTTCAAGAAGGTTATTGAGAACCCATTGGAGCTGTTGCTATAGGTGTTCTCAATACGGACATTGAAAAAAGGTAGTCCTATTGGGCACGGTTTTAAGGATCGGGAGAAGAGATGACAGGACAGTACAGTATTGGCGCTTGGGCATCACGGTCTAGCAGATATGGTCAATGTGAGCGTTTCTGTTTTTTTTGTAACAACAACTATTGCACCACATCCTTTTGCTCTTCCCGTCCTCGTCACGGTCATCATCGTCAACATCATTCGAAACTTCTTCAGCACCTCCCACAACTTCCATTCTGAAGTTCGGACGCCAGGCCTTTGAGATGTGATCATCAACAGATTTCAAATGTGCCGCGCTCCTGTCTGGAGCGTGTCAACGATTCCTTCTCCATTAACATTCTCACCTTCTTCTTCATCATCTTCAACACTTTCATTCTCCATAAGTCACGTGCATGGCTGAGTTAGGTTTAGGGTTAGTAAGAGACCCTGACTGGACCCTTCTCTATTGACTATACAGGTCTTTCTTTCTTCTTCTCACATCCTTCTTTCCTTCCTCCACTCCAGGTTGTCGGTCTGTTCACCGTGATAACTGGTTGGCCCCCCCCCCCCACAAGTGCCCAGGGCCATTTGTGCCCCTGTTTGGGTTTCTTACTGGACCTCTCCCATCTTTTTACTCGCTTGAGGGCGAGGATCAGAAGGGGAATTTTTCCGGTCTTCATCGACCTCCATCAGCTTCGGCAACCTACCCCAGTTTAGATGTCGATGTTCGAGTTCGATACTGCTCGCCTAAGATCTAGTGTGAGGAGTGCTGGAGTATTTTAGTGTTCGCTGGACCCCCTTTACCCTGCCCATTAATTCCGAATTCAGCTAGATCCTAGGTAGATTGTGAAGACTGCTGGTGATAGACACTCAATTTTGAAACGGGGTAGGAACTTCTGTCACCTTCATCAACTCCCATGAACTCTTATCAACTCTCATCAACCTCCATCAACTTCCATCGGCTACAAGGCTACTCGACAGCGTACACGACCGTGTCGCACAACCAAGTCGTATACAAGGGATTTATCCTTGCGCAAAGTGAAATTGCAGCTCTTTGCAATGCTTCCACCTGACTGGTTCCTCGGCTTATGCGCAGTCATTGGGTCTACTACCCGGGTCGTGTGTCATTACTACACCCCTTGACAGAGTAATTTTCCAATCGTCTTTCGTTGCGCATAGTCACTTCCATTCATCTTCAAGTCCATCAGCAAACATCATCAGGGGAGTGGCCATGCGACTACCACTAAGATCTGCACTAGAGGCCGTTCTACTCGGGATCACGCCCTAGGCTTTGTCACGGGCCTCTACGCCAGCCTACTCACCGGCGCGTCATATTGTGATGGCATGATGAGTGTTAGCCAGCATACTTCAATGGCATGATGAGTGTTGATATTCTGATGGCATGATGAGGTCTAGGAGTAAGTACAACCTTTGTTCTCCTTTGTCACCTTGTTCTGACCGTGGCGTTCCTCAAACTGTTAGGTGGCAGCGTACCGACCACGTCCGAGGAAATGACATTTGTCTCTTCCTAAGGCAGCAAAGTTCAACGCGAGGATTGCGAATTGTCTTCGGGGCCTCACAGTGCAGCAAGAGGAGTCAAAGAACGACAAGTATTCAAGCACCATACAGTCTGCATCAACAAAGACACTCCGACGCACGCCCTCTCATACAAATGCGCATCCTGCCACCAGCTTCTCCGAACTGCTGTCACGTTTGAAGACCACAAGCGACCATGCACAAGTCTGCTAGAGCAGTTGTGCATGGACGAGGATACCCAGTGGACGACGTGAGCTACGAAGGCACCACATGTCACCAGGTTCGGCGCTTGGTGGTAGGTGACGGAATAAATTTGGTAGTTAAATGGACTGATGGTGACTTACGAGATGATGTAGCAGGTTTGTTGTTTACTGAAAAGGTCAAGCTGATGAAGGTTGTTGACGAAGTTGATAAGCTGATATTGTTGATGAAGTTAATGAAGTTGATTTTCTTGAAGTCTTGAGATTAGGAACTAGCTGAATCGAGGGTATCTGTTTTGATTCAAGAGCTGAATTGATATGAATCCTCGTTTCCACATTGTCTTCTGTACCTACAACGTTGACAAATTAGCACATCTTCACAACATCCTTTTCCAACCAGAATTTACACATTACAATCCCCTCATCCCCTCATCCCCACATCCCCTCATCCCCTGATCCACTCCCATCACACGGACACACACGTACACATCACATCCCCACATCACAATCCTTCCCCAAAGTTAGAGGATGAGGAATATAAAGGAAGCGTTCTCTCGCCTCCTCCAATCTCCTGCATAATGCCTTGTCTTAAACCCACCTGGCTTATGCACATTCATACTCACTCTAGGTATCCAACGCCTTCATTTTTCAATTACAAGCTGTACTGTTGTTCGACGATGGAGTCTTTTGGAAATTGGATCGTGCGTTTCATTGCGACTTGAGGGAAGAAGAAAAAGCGTGAGTATGAGAATTTAGGGAAAAAGTAGGTAAGAGAGTTGTTTTGGGCACGTTGGCTTTGAACATGAGAGTTTGAAGAAACAAGACGAGACAAGCATGAGAGTTTGTGGAAGAAGTGAGCATGAGTGTTTGATTTGGCGCAATGGGGCATATGTGGTCTCCATCTTCCTACTCTCTTCACCTCTACTTCGTACTCGATCGCTTTCGACTTTTGCCTCCGAAGCGACGCATCGAATCACCATCGTATGCGGACGCCGGATAACTCTTGCCTTGGAACCTGGTCTCTATCTGCGTTTATGTGCTGCCATCAATGGCCCATATCGTTGTTCAGCAGGTTATCGGCGCCGAGGCTGTATCAAGAAAATGATGCTGGAAAAGACTGCTGTCAACGTAGCTTGTTGAAGCAGGGACGATGTGTGGTGGTGGCTACTGTAGAGAGCGGAGGAGAAGCGGAGGAGAAACGGAGGGCGTGACGATGACCTGGTTTGGGCTTGTTACGAGCTGGGTGTGGTTAGGTGTGAGGTAGGATGAGCTTGCAGGTTAAGGATTGGTGATGTCTAGGAGGTGAGGTTGTACGAGTAGGAGAAAAGCTCGTGCCACGATAACGAGGCGAGTCTGGTCCGATCACGCTTCAACATTCTCTACGAACCATTAACCACCTCCTTAACAAGCTCATCCAACTCCTCCTTCGGCAATCCCAACTTCTCATTCGCCAACTCACCGCCATACCCATTACCCAAGCCCTCCTTCATCGTAGCGCCATACAGAATACTCACCGCGCCCATAAAGTTACCCGCTTTAACCGCATCCTTCCCAGACTGAATCTTCTCATCAACATTCTCACTCCCAACCTTCCAGTCCTCCTCCTTAGTCCCCGTCACCTTGAGCACAGACTCAAAGATCTCCTGCTGCGTCACGTGAAACGAATTGACAAACACAAGCTTATTCTCGTATCCCTTGAGCACCTCCTCCCCTGCAAGCACAACAGCAGCAGCAGCCCTGCCTGCCTGCGCCAAACTCGTCGTGTTGAACTTCGCCTGCGGCTCCACGCGCGTGAACGTCTTGTCCTTGATGTTGATGCCGAACATGCCGCCATTCAAACTGTAGTCCGTCCAGGGGTTGTTGACGATGCCAATCCACTTGAGCTTTCCTTGGCCTTTGCTCTCGATGTATTCGCGAACGTCCTTCTTATGTCCCAGCATGGGCCCGACGGTGGAGAGGATCTCGGCGTTGTTGGTGTCTGACCCGAACTCGTTGGGAATCACCCACTTTACGCCGGCGGCAATGGCGGCGTCGATGAGTTTGTGTTGCGTGTTGGGGGCGGCCATGATGCCGAGGGTGATGATGAGGGCGTCTTGCTTGGCGAGAGCGGAAGCGAGGAAGGAGGGGTCATCTTGGGAGCCTGGGAGTGAGTGTTAAATGTGTGGGAGGGGAAAGAGGGTTGATCGGATGGATTGTACCTTTGACGACCTTGAGGCGTGAGTCGAACTTGGCGTCTGAGTCCTCACGAGTGATGGCGGTGATGGTAGGTGGATTGGAAGAGGCGAGGAGAGCTTTGACGATTTGACTGCCAATGTTGCCAGAGGCGCCGACGATGGCGACGTTCTTGATGGGGCTTGACATGGTGAAAAGGGTTGTTGGTGATGGGCTTGTAGAAGTAGTGATGAGTGTATGGATTGGGATGGGATGCTGAATGTCAAGAAACAGCTTTCGCGGTGGGAATTCAAGACATCTTTATAGCCTCGGCTTCATAGCCAAGAGCTATTGGGTGGGACTACATGTGAGGTATTGCTTACACAAACACCGACAACAGTGAGAGCTCTGCTTATACAATCCCGAGCCGTTACAGAAACGTGCTTACGAAACAGGCCCGGATCCTCGCCCGTCCACTCGGCGATCCGGTGATCCGCTTCCCATATCCGGGGACAACGCCGAGTAACTTTTGCTTAGCAAGACAACATTACGAAGCTATTATGTAAAGTCGAATGGTGTCTGTGCGTCAAGGACACGATTCCTGTGGTTCAATTGCTCGATGTGACTGGGCTGCAGGCATCGCTGATCATAGAGTTTAGCAATCCGGACAGAGAGGGGTCGGAGCAGGACTTTGTAGACCTGTGTCTGCTGAGATATTCAAGTTGAAAATTGATTATATACATATACATCTGATAGGCGATCAAGTATGTATCACTACACTATCGCGGAGGACCATCATGATTGCCTCTAGCCACTTAAAACCTTTCTTAGCTTATTGGGCTTGGGTCTGACGTACCGACTTGGGCGCACGAGAAAGGTCCATTCTTATGAAATTCATGTTGCCTACGCCTCTTCCAAGACGACGCACAAGATGCGCGACAGCTTCGAGATAACCACTGTCCTGAACACTTGGGGAAGAAGCGTCGTGAACCATGGTTTGTGCACCACCGTCCTCACCAGATGGAATGTCTGTGGAGACCACAGGGGATGTTTGAGACGCTGTCAGTGGTGAGGAGCCCGTTGCTGCATCACCTTGCACCTCTTTTTGCTCCTCAGGTGTCGCCATGCGTAACCGAATTTGCTCGGCGTTCATGCCAAAGTGGCCACTATTGACATGAGTGATGTCGAGGATGTGCCTACGGAAGGGAAAGCTGATCGTTTGAACGCGCTCTAGGTTGACTGGCACATAATTGATATCGATCGGTCCTTTAACCTCATCATGAGTGGTGGTCCTTTCATTTTCTGTGTGAGGTTTAGATTGCCTAATAGTTCGATTGCGCTTCTCGTCGATCAAAGCAGATATAGGAATCTTGAGGTTCAGAAGCCAGTCCGAGCTCCATCTCTCTTCGGTATACTGTAAATTTCTGGCAAACTCCACCAATCTCAGGTTGTCTTGTGGGTCTGACAGCTCTAATACATCCTTCCGAGTGAAGCGTACATCAAGGGATAGGCTGGGTAGCATAATGTCCATAATGTTTGTGTTGAGGACTAACCGTACAGCCAAGATAGTCACGACATGACCATTTGGTCGAAGGTCGACCTCCAAAAATGGAATGGACTTGCCCGTACTGAGAAGTGGCAATGCAGTCTTTCCAGCAAAAGTGAGTCGGACGTAGTTGTTAGAGTTAGACCAAAGTGGCGGCTGTTGCAGAGTGACGGCTAATAACTGTGGTAAACCTTGTAAGGTTGGGGCAAAATTGGAAGGCTGTATCCTGTGTTTAACAAGCTGCTTGCCTGTCGCGGGCTTCAATAGAGAGTGGTCTTGCATTGAATGTAGTATTTTTCCAATCTCTGCTGTCAGATCAGACTGCGCCGTCCAATCTAGAAGACCACCGTCGAGTGGTTTATCTTTAGGTTGAGGTGCACTTGTCACATCCTTCAGTCGAGCAAAGTCGGCTGCAAGACCCTCGACATCGATATCTGTTGTTGCAATTTGCTGCGTGTCTGCTTGGATCGGCGTTGCAGCTACGAATCTACCTAGGGACTTTTGGCGTTTGGTCCAAGGTAGATATTCCGTTGCTTCGTGGTGGGCGCAGAGTGTGCCATCGGTCTCCTTGCCACCCGTCGTAATCGAGTATCTACCTCTGAAAGGCAATGTCATAGCCGAGAGTATAGCTCGCTCGCAGTCCTCAGTTGCGATCGAATTCGGTCCAATGATTGTTATCTGTACTATGATTAGCGTCAATATCAGCTGTTTTTGTATAGAAATACCCTACAGTTTTCGCATCGTATTCAGGTGAGACACAACCATGAGCCTGAACTATCGTTTTTACTGCATCTGTCGGCAAGACATGGTCAATAGGCGTCCTCCGCTTTATTCTCCTTGGAACTTGAGCTTCTTCCGCATCATCTCGAAATGGTTGAGTGTCGAGCCGAACGACACTGAGATCGGCCATGCGCTGTCTGATGGTGCGTTCCATTTCGAAGCATTCGTACTTTGGTCCAGCTACGTTAATGGTCTTTCCGTCTAGTGAGAAACCGATACCAATTGTTGGTGATGCCCCTAAGAATGAAACAATCGTAGTATGTCCTTAGCAGTATCAGTGTACGCGAAGAAGAGATTAATGTGCCCTTTCGCTTACTTGACTTGACGAAGAAAGGACTAATTTCGTCATCGACGCTTATGAACAGCTTTCCCGGACTCTGGATCTCCTCTTCAATCTCATACTGCCACAGCCATCGAATGATCCTATCTGCAATACCCTTTCTTCCTTTGCTCCTATGGTCAAGTATCCGGTTGAAGTCTTTACCCGTAGGTCGCCAGCCTTGATGGAGCGCTTCACCAGAAAGCCCAAGATCTGCCACGCTTCGAACACTTTTGAATCGGAAATCCTGCTGGTTTTGTGCCAGAAAATGTTGCGAATAAGCCAATAGTTGATCTGCATCAAACATGTCTGACAGCTGCCTCTGCCAGCGCAGATATGTGTCTTGAAGGATGACATTCACATTCGGAGCTGGAATTGCTAGGTCGACCTGCCCACGGGGTCGGAAGCCAACTTCACCCTGAAATTCAGCATGTTTGGCCGCAAGCCTGCGCGCGTGTGAGCGCAGCAATTTATCTCCTTGTAGCACCTTGTCCTTGATCCCATCGATCTCCCTGTTCACATCCTCCTGGCTATGTTCTGCAGCCTCTTCCGCGGAGCGCAACAGCTCGGTCGTGCTGGGAAGCTTTGCCTCTTTGCCAACCTCTGTTACCAGCTTTTGCCTCTTGCGACCATGCTTTTTCTCTTCGTAGTTTTTCAGCACAATAGGTTGAATTGGTTGGTCCTTGCCAGTGGTGGTTGCAAGCCGGAACTTCTTTGCCATATTGATCTTTCCCGCCGATGGTCCTTGACCAGCAGGTGAGCCATCTTTACGTCTGAAGTGCAAAACTCGCTCATCTTGGGTTCTGGTGCTGGTATGGAAGGGACGTGAGGCGACGTTGCGAAGTGGTAGCCGTCGTGGAGATTGATGGCCGCCGCATTTGTAGCAGCATTGCAAAGCACTTTCGCCTGCTTTGAGAGGTGCAGCGGGCATACAAAGGGCGATAGTACAGGTTGTTTGTCTTCTCAAATAAATTCCAAAAGACGATAATTTGGCTGATGGCATTTTGAGTAGAATACAAGGCACGTGACTCTACATGGAAGCATTAATCTAGCTGACAACATTGTGCACTATTTGTCTACTTGAATATATCTCTCTGGGTTAATCTGCCAGGACCGCAAATCATCTCTGACCTCGAACTCATCCACCTCATATGTTGGTTGGCCAGCATTCTGAGCAGCATCCTCTTTCAGCGCATTGGCATGTTGTTCTAAACTGGCTCGGCCATACATCGCTGAGGTCCCTCGACTCCTGTTCTTCCCAAGTCTCGAAGTCTGTGACGTAGTCGAGTCTACCCTAATCGGTGCCCTTCTGGGTGGTTCTTTGGTCTCTCGAATGATGTGCTTTTTCCGAGGCCTTGTTTCCGGATTCTCCTCTGAGCTTGCCCAACCATCACCACCTGCAAAGATGTTTTCGATACACTCATCGGCCGGTAGTTCACCTGGTTGGGCAACCCAGTATGCTGCGAGGTTTCGACGATACATGTCTTGACTTTCGCCAAATTCCTTTGACTTGGCGTTGAATGATGCCATTGCTGTGAGAAGGTCAGAGACAATGCCATCAGGAGCGGCAGTTACCCAACCTACGTCCGTCGTCATCAATGTCGCCACCAGCCTCGCCAGCCATGATACCTGCTATACCTCCAAACACAGGTGCGCTCTTCAAAGCTGGTCTACTCTACGTTAGTGCTTCTAAAAAGACATTAAATTGTGGAAACGCACGCAATAAACGTTCGTTCTCCTTCCACAAGGTTCATATGTATAGCAATCTTTAAGATGTCAGCAAACACCAAGCATCTTCATACCACTCTGAATCACCTTCAATGTGCTGTTGATTTTACTATCCTGCATCAAATACCTCCTACATATCCCATCATCACCATCGTACTCGCTGGACTCCACATACTCTGCCAGGTTCAACTTGATGTTGCCCAGTGTTATCCGCTCTCCTCTTGGGCTCGCTGAGTACTCCTGAATGACTTCGAAATGGATGGGCGCATCTTGCAGCGCATTGTTCTTGTCTACTGTCAACTTTACAGGGACTGTCTTTTCATAGTCATAGCCGACTTTGTGCTCTTTGATGTGACATTTCGGTGTGCGTCCACGGTGTTCGGCAGAGGCTGAGTGTGGTAGATGCCATTTGATGAATGAGGTACCGGAGACGAGTGGAACGTTGTTAAGCTCGATAATCTGAGAATTCACATCAGACATGGGACTAATGATAATGAAGTCATGTGTACCTTCAGTCGGAGGTCGAATCTGGGCTGTACTCAATCAGCCTCTACAAGCTAATTACTGTGAAATCCTGGACATACTCTACGACTCTTCGGCACTACCCACGGTATCAGCGACTCTGAAGTTTGCGCAAGGCGACTTTGCTGGTACATAGTCGGCAGCTGAATGGCTCACCGAAGGCTTGCATCTTGTCCGTTGAGCTCTGAAAAGTTGTCAAGGCAATACTCAGTCGCACCTTCTTGTTGACTGTTGATGAAAGCTCCTGGACGATCGTCATTGGTCTTGGTACATTAAGCAACGGAACCAGATCCGACCACGTCAATCACATCTCCTGCACGTACCAAGTATGCTTCTGGCAATATACTATAACGTCGTGAAAATGCTGTTGTCGTCCTCCGATGCTCAAGCTTGGTGATGCTATTGCGCAGTGTGTGCTTGACACCTTCAAAAGACTGCCTGCCAAAGCAAAGCCTCGAACATACCCTGAAGGTGCTTCAGAATGGGTCCCATTGAGTGGGATTGTGCTTGCCAGGAAGAATGCCAGTCCCTCGCCCAATGTGCCAGATATGGATGACACTGTTGTGCCTGATCTCACTTGTGTTTCTTTGGGGTGAGATCATGCCAAATATTCATTGTAGTGATCTTGCTAACGACATTTAGCACTGGAATGAGATGTCTACCAGCTTCGAAAGTCCCTCTTGCGAAAGGAAGAACTTTACACGATTGGCATGCAGAGGTTGTGGCTCTTCGTGCGTTCAATCACTACTTGCTGAAGGAATGTAGCGGTCTTGCCAATGATTCTCCCTTGGCTTCATTGTTCGTACGGCGAAGGACACCAGAAGAGCTTTCACGAGCATCGTTCCAGCCGTTCGCTATCAAAGATCATGTTCGCATCTTCATGTACTGCTCCGAAGCACCTTGTGGAGACGCAAGCATGGAGCTGGTCATGGCAGCACAAGACGATGCCACTCCATGGACGAAGCCACTTCAAGGACCAGACAATGCAATGACCGGTCGAGGCTACTTTTCTGAGCTTGGGGTGGTGCGTAGAAAGCCAGCCAGAGGTGATGCTCCTGAGACTATGTCCAAGTCATGTACAGACAAGCTCTCCATCCGACAATGCACTTCTACGCTGTCATCGATCATGAGCTTGCTGATCCACCCTGGAAATGCTTATCTTGAAGCTATTGTCTTGCCAGAAAGTCAACATGTTTCGACAGCCACAGCAAGAGCTTTCGGTGTAACAGGGCGTATGGCAGCACTTTCTGATCTCGATGAAGCTGCAGTATGGCAAGGTGGGTATTCTTATCGACCATTCAAAGTGCTCGAGACGAGCCAGGAGTTCATGTTTTCTCGACGTGCTTTTCCGGACTCGACCAAAACAACAGGCTCAAACATCACGGCAATGTGGACTCCATACAATCAGGAAGTGATGATTGGAGGATCAATCCAAGGGAACAAGCAGTTCAGTGTACGTGGCAGTAGTGCCATCTCGAAGCTTGGTATGTGGAAAGCAGCGTTGAGCTTGACTCAGAACTTGCAGCTTGAGGAAGTGGAAGCTATATTGAGCAGCGGAACATATGCGGAGGTGAAGGGTGGTGCTCAACTAGAGCCTAGGCAGCAGGTCAAGGATGCTGTAAGGCATATGGCTCTACAGAACTGGGTATGTAACAATGGTGGAGATGGATTCAGATTGGAGGAAGGATCGTAGACCTAGAGATGGATATGTTGCAAAGATAAATGAAGCTTTTAAGTAGCCACTTCTACAAAAAAGGTCGTGCCATTACAAGTTGCTCAAGCTAGCAATCGTGGACATCGGATCTTCGAAAATTTGCACAGATTACACGATCTTTACTCATAACACTATCAAGTTGTATTGAACTGTCATGATGATCACTGCAACCAATATCATTGATTGTTGTTCTGTGATTTTGTGCAATCGAGGGGTGATAGGGGGAGGGGGGGGGGGGGGGGGGGGGGGGGGGGATTGGAACTAAGGAATGCGTCATGCTGAAAGAACCGAAGATTTAGTTCACAGCAGGATCTGTATTTGCCACGAGTTGCCACAATAAGAAGTCCACTAGGTGGAGAGTCCATCCACAGTAAGTGAGTCAAAATCTAGCACAGACTATACCACCGACTGTGGCAAGAGAAGTCACATCCTCAACGTTTCAAAATTTTATGCGGTTTGTTGTTACGAGAGTGTCCGAAAGGGTGTGCTTAGCGCCAAAAAACCGGACCCACAACTATTTTCTGCTCCTCTTAAGCCCCTCTTCTCCCACAATCATTTCTGTTTCTCCTTGTCTACTCAGTACGTCTTGAATACCCCCCCTATCTTTCACTCTTCTTCAAGACTAACAGCATCTACAGTACCTCTATCGCAAAGCCGTAGAATCTGAGACTCAATTTCACGAAACATCCTACAAATCTACAAATACCGTCAACATGGGGTACGTCAGAGGAAGAAAAAGCTTGCCTTGCAGGTTTCCATCTCGAATATCATCAATCTAATACCTACTCCAGTAAGGAGAAGCTTCACATCAACGTCGTTGTCATCGGACACGTCGACTCCGGCAAGTCCACCACCACCGGTCGTAAGTTTTTACCCTCACCCCTTTGCTATCATCGTCGCAACCTTCGCGTCTGATGTTAGCTCAAAAGAAAACACTTGACTTACATTCCTTCTTCTCTCTACAGACTTGATCTACAAGTGCGGAGGTATCGACAAGCGTACCATCGAGAAGTTCGAGAAGGAAGCCGCTGAGCTCGGAAAGGGTTCATTCAAGTACGCATGGGTTCTTGACAAGCTCAAGGCCGAGCGTGAGCGTGGTATCACCATCGACATTGCTCTCTGGAAGTTCGAGACTCCTAAGGTGGGAAAACATGTCCTTTCCAGTTGTATGGGAATTTTGCTGACATTCTTTTAGTACTATGTCACCGTCATTGACGCCCCTGGTCACCGTGACTTCATCAAGAACATGATCACTGGTACTTCCCAGGCCGACTGCGCCATTCTCATCATTGCCGCTGGTACTGGTGAGTTCGAGGCTGGTATTTCCAAGGATGGCCAAACTCGTGAGCACGCTCTGCTCGCCTACACCCTCGGTGTCAAGCAGCTCATCGTCGCCATTAACAA
>Ga0160429_1000130_pt1 | contig 95722 bp, 71 predicted proteins | sample SolpanmetagenomR_FD_108199 | JGI IMG/M metagenome (GOLD analysis project Ga0160429, IMG submission 108199) | Solar panel surface microbial communities from Lawrence Berkeley National Laboratory, California, USA - R | ecosystem: Engineered > Built environment > Solar panel > Unclassified ...
GTTGGGGTCGTGCAGGGGCACGTCTTCCTCGGCCACGATTTTGCCCAGCATGGCGCCTTTCTCGCGCAAAATCTTGGTGAGCATGCGCGTGTCCACGCCCGCAATGCCGGGGATGTTGTACTCTTTCAGCCAGTCGCCCAGGCTCTTGGCGGCGTTCCAATGGCTGTGCTCTTCCGAGTAGTAGTTCACGACCAGCCCGGCGATGTGGATTTTGTCAGACTCGAAAATCTTCGAAATCGACTCGTACAAGTCCTCGCCGGGCACGCCGTAGTTGCCCACGATGGGGTAGGTGAGCACCAGAATCTGACCCGCAAAGGAGGGGTCGGTGAGGTTTTCGGGGTAGCCCGTCATGGCCGTGCTGAACACGACTTCGCCCGCTACCGAGCTATACGCGCCAAACGATTGGCCCTGAATCTCGGTGCCGTCTTCGAGGATGAGTTTTACTGTTTTCGAGTTTTCCACTGTGCTAACTAAATGCCTGTCAGGTATGTAAGGGTAAGAAAAATCAAAGCCACTCGGCCAGTGCCCGCGCCGTTAGTCCAGCGCGCCAGGCTCCTGAATAACGGCCACCGCTTTTTCGGTGAGGGCATACAGCGCCTGCAAAAATAAGTCAACCTCGGCCTTTGTGATGTTCAGCGGCGGCAACAAACGCAGCACCGTGGGGTCGGAGGCGTTGCCCACAAAAATGTGGTACTCCGTGAGCAGCTTGTCGCGCACTTCCTTCACGGGGAAGTCGTACTTGACCCCAATCATTAGGCCGCGGCCACGGATTTCTTCGGCCCCGGCGTGGGCTAGTAGCTCGGTGCGGAGGTAGTCGCCTAGGGTGCGCGCATGCTCTACGAGGTGCTCTTGCTCAATGACTTCGAGTACGGCCAGGGCAGCGGCGCAGGCCAGGTGGTTGCCGCCGAAAGTGGTACCTAGGAGGCCGTAAGAAGCCTTCAGGTGGGGCGCGATGAGGATGCCGCCGATGGGGAAGCCGTTGCCCATGCCCTTGGCCACCGAAATAACGTCGGGCTGGATGCCGGCCCACTGGTGGGCAAAAAACTTGCCGCTACGGCCGTAGCCGCACTGCACCTCGTCGGCAATGAGCAGCGCGCCGTACTGCTGGCACAGCGCCGCCAGCCCGCGCAAAAAGTCATCGGAGGGCATGATGATGCCACCCACGCCCTGAATCGGCTCGATGATGGCCGCGCACACGTCGCCGGCTTGCAGCGCCTGCTCCACGGCCGCCAGGTCGTAGTCGAGGAAGGAAACGGCGTGTCCGGCGTTGAAGGGGGCCACGATTTTGGGGTTGTCGGTGGCGGCCACCGCGCCGCTCGTGCGCCCGTGAAACGCGCCTTTAAAGGCCAGCACGCGGGTTTTGCCGGTGTGGAAAGACGCCAGCTTCAGCGCGTTCTCGTTGGCCTCGGCGCCCGAGTTGCACAGAAACAGCGCGTACTCGGGGTAGCCCGATACCTCGCCCAGCTTCTCGGCCAGCTCGCGCTGAATCGGAATCTGCACCGAGTTGGAGTAGAAGCCGATGTTTTGCAGCTGCTCGCTGAGACGCTGCACGTAGTGCGGGTGGCTGTGGCCGATGGAAATGACGGCGTGGCCGCCGTAAAAATCCAGGTACTGCTGGCCCTGGTCGTCCCACAGCATCGCGCCCAGCGCCCGCACCGGCGTGATGTCAACCAGCGGATAAACGTTGAAGAGGTTCATGGTTTCTAAGTGGTTATCTGTTTAGCGGAACGTCATGCTGAGCTTGCCGAAGCATCTTGGCAGGAAGTGATAGCAGTGTGAAAGCTTTCTTCAGAGCGCTAGCTTGCTTTGGAGCTAAAATAGGATTTGATAAAAGTGTCATCAACCCAATTCAGCTGAGAATAAAAGCTACTGAGGTCTTGATGATTGTAACCGTCAGTATTAATTAAGTCTTGTGGTGTCATGGTTGCAGCAATATCTAGCCCTAATACTACGAGAGTTTTTAATTTCTCTTGGCTCTGATTTTTAGGTTCAAATGCTTCAACATAACTTTTGACAACCTGAACAGGCGTGCTACCAAATACTTGTTGATTACCACTTGTCGTATCTACGTATTCAATCGTCATGCAAAGAATGATGGTTAAAACACCCTGCTGATAAAACTGCTCATCTTCAAGTGATAATGATTCTTCAGTGTCAAGAGTAAGAAACTCCCAATATTTGCTTGTAAAGGAAAGCTCAGGGACAAATGCTGAAACTAAGTCTTTAGTGTTAAAGTCGAATATCCAGAGAATATCCTTTTTCAACTGATTAAGCTCTGGCCAATCAACATCTCTTCTTGCATTATCCAGCGTGGTTATAAACATTGGCTACTATCCAATAGAGATGCTTCGGCAAGCTCAGCATGACAGTTAGTTGGTTGATGTTTTAGCTTAAAAAAACGAAGCCTTTATCCCTAGGCCCGCCGTTTCCTCGAAACCGAACAGCAGGTTCATATTCTGAATGGCCTGTCCCGACGCGCCTTTCAGCAGGTTATCCAGCGCCGTGGTGATGAGTACTTGGTCGTCGTGCTTGGCCACGTGTACCAGGCATTTATTGGTGTTCACCACTTGCTTGAGGTGAATTTCCTTGTCCGACACGAACGTGAACGGCGCGTCGCGGTAGTAATCGGAGTACAGCTTTTGTACTTCTGGTATTAAAAGTTCGCAGGTAGTATAAACCGAAGCGAAGATGCCCCGCGTGAAATTGCCACGGTAGGGGATGAAGCGCACGGGCTGCTTAAAGCCTGGCTGCAAGCCCACTAGCGTTTCGCCAATCTCGCCCAGGTGCTGGTGCGTGAAGGTTTTGTAGGTCGAGATGTTGCCGGTGCGCCAGGTGTATCCGGTGGTTTCGACGAGGCCGCGCCCCGCGCCCGTGCTGCCCGTGATGGCCGACACGTGCACGGCATCGTGCAGCTGCCCAGCGGCGGCCAGCGGCAGCAGCGCCAGCTGAATGGCCGAGGCAAAGCAGCCGGGGTTGGCAATGCTGTCGGCCGTGCGAATCTGCTCGCGGTTGGCCTCGGGCAGGCCGTACACGAAGTGCCGGCCGGCTACGTCGTGGTCGGCCGCCAAGCGGAAATCATTGCTCAGGTCAATGACTTTGGTGCTAGCGGGCAGGTTAGCTTCGAGCAGCCACTTACGCGAGTTGCCGTGGCCGAGGCACAGGAATACCACGTCCTCGTCGCCGGTCAGCTCGCTGGCAAAGGTGAGGTCGGTATCGCCCAGCAGGTCGTCGTGCACGGCGTGCACCGGCTGCCCGGCCTGGGTTGAGCTCACAACGGTGGCTACGCTGGCGTGCGGGTGGTGCAGCAGCAGGCGCAGCAACTCGCCGGCCGTGTAGCCCGCGCCACCCACGATGCCGACAGTGATTTTTTGGTTTTGCATGTGCTAACGTGGCGCCTCACCCCCCGGCCCCCTCTCCGAAAAGGAAATGCGTCAAAAGCATTTTTCGGGGGAGCCACGGTGGCGCGAACGCAAAAAGCTAGAGCTAAAAACTAAGACTAAAATTAGAAGCTAGTCCCCCTCTCCTTTTCGGAGAGGGGCTAGGGGTGAGGCGCCCCGCCAGGCTAGTCCTCCAGCGAAGCGTGAATCTTCAGCTGATTGCCGAAAATCTTGATGAACCCACGCGCATCGCGCGAATCCCAGGCGTTGTTCTCCTCGCCGTAGGTCGCCACCTTCGACTGCATCATGTCGTACTTCGACTCGATGCCCAGCAGCTCAAAGTGATACGGCCGCAGTTCCACGAACACCGTGCCCGACACACGCTCCTGCGACGACGCCAGGAAGGCCTCAAAGTCGCGCATCACCGGGTCGAGGTACTGCGCCTCGTGTAGCAGCGTGCCGTACCAGGTGGCAATCGACTCTTTGTTGAGTTGCTGCCAGCGCGAGAGCGTGTGCTTTTCCAGCAGGTGGTGCGCCTTGATGAGCAGCAGCGCCGCCGGGGCCTCGAAGCCCACGCGGCCCTTGATGCCCAAAATCGTGTCGCCCACGTGCGTATCGCGGCCAATCGCGTAGGCACCGCCCAGGTCGTTGAGCTTTTGGATGAGCGCCACGGCGTCCATCTTCTCGCCATTCAGCGCTACCGGCTCGCCTTTTTCGAAGGTGATTTCCAGCTGGCTGGGCTCGGTTTTGGAAAGCTGGGTGGGGTAGGCGCTCTCAGGCAGAGCCTGGCGCGAGGTCAGCGTTTCGACGCCACCCACGCTGGTGCCCCAGATGCCACGGTTGATAGAGTACTTGGCCTTTTCCCAGCTCATTTCGAAGCCTTGGCTTTGCAGGTACTCAATTTCCTGCTGGCGCGACAGCTTCTGGTCGCGGATGGGCGTAATGATTTCTACCGTGGGCGCGATGACGGCGAAGGCCACGTCGAAGCGCACCTGGTCGTTGCCGGCGCCGGTGCTGCCGTGCACGATGAACTCGGCGTTTTCGCGCTTGGCATATTCGGCAATGGCGAGCGCCTGAAACATACGCTCGGCGCTCACGCTCAGCGGATACGTGTCGTTCTTCAACACGTTGCCGAAGAGCAGGTAGCGAAGACAATCGTGGTAGTAGCGCTCGGTAATGTCAATTACTTCGTGCTTCACCGAGCCCAGCTCGTAGGCGCGCTTTTCGATGGACTGGAGTTCCTCGGCCGAAAAACCGCCCGAATTCACGATGACGGTGTGAATTTCGAGGTCGTGCTCTCGCGAAAGATTTACCACGCAGTACGACGTGTCGAGGCCGCCGCTGTACGCTACAATTGCCTTTTTTTTCATTATTCAGAAATAGTAGAAGTCGAAGTAGGGATTTCGGAGTCGGTTTCCGACGCGGGCAGGGGTGCCTTAATGTCGTCGAAGACCATGCCCGTGCACAAGCACATTTTGCGCTCGTTCTCCATCAGGATGCCGAAGTTTTTGCAGCTTTTGCAGCCTTTCCAGAAGTCCTCGCTAGTCGTGAGCTCCGAGAAGGTAACCGGCTTGTAGCCCAGGTCGCTGTTAATTTTCATCACCGCCAAGCTGGTAGTGATGCCGAAAATCTTGGCGTCGGGGTACTTGGTGCGCGACAGCCGGAACACTTCACGCTTAATGGCGCGGCCCAGGCCGTGCTTACGCAATTCGGTATTCACCACGAGGCCCGAGTTGGCCACAAACTTGCCGCTCTCGAAGGTTTCGATATAGCAGAAGCCGGCTAACTCATTATCGACAAACGCGATAACTGCGTTGCCTTGCACCATTTTAGCCTTCACGTACTCTGGGTCGCGCTTCGCGATGCCAGTGCCCCGCTGCTTGGCCGATTCGATGTACCATTGACACAGCAGGTCCGCATACTGCGTGTCTGCTGCCGTCGCAACCCGTATTGTCATTTATGTAGGAAGAAAAGACTTAGGAAAGAAACGTAGTTTACCGGCCCTCGCCTGTGCGAGTTGCGGCAGAAAACCCGAAATCTATCGGTAAGTGGCCGAGCGCGTTAAAACAGGTGGCTCAGCAAAGCTGGCTCGCGGCCAGCACCCGGCAGTTGAAGCCGGCTAGGGTCGTCGCAGCAATGCACTAACCAGTGGGCGCACGCTTTCGCCACCCAAAAGGGCCGGGGCAGAAAGCTGAAAAGTGGCGCGAACCAAGTGAGTCATTGCAGTATAAATAGCCAGGGGGCTAGCCAATGAGGTAGCAAACCATGGGCCATAATGATGCGACAAAGGTAAAAGTTTCTACTTTTGCTCGCAATAGAAAAGGTATTTTTTTCGCGGCGAGTCTCAGCAGCGGCGATTAACAAATTATGAACAACAGCGAAATAACTATCTATAAGATTGGTGGGGGCATTATTGACGACGCGGCCGAGCTAAGTAAGTTTCTTGAACTGCTGGCCCACGTGCCCGGCCCCAAAATACTCGTGCACGGCGGCGGCAAAGGCGCCAGCACCATGATGCGCGAGCTTGGTCTGGAGCCCCAGCTTGTGAATGGCCGCCGTATCACCGACGCTGCCACGCTCGACATCGTGACGATGTTTTACGCCGGCAAAACCAACAAGCAAGTGGTAGCCGAGCTGCAAAAGCTGGGCGTGAACGCGCTCGGCCTAAGCGGCGCCGATGGCAATGTCATTCAAGGCCATAAGCGCCCGGTAAAGGATATTGACTATGGCTTTGTGGGCGACCTCACGCCGGCTAGCGTAGCCAGTAGCTTGCTCGGAAGCCTGCTGGCGCAGGGCATTACGCCGGTGCTGTGCCCCATTATTCACGATGGACGAGGGCAGCTACTAAATACCAATGCCGATACGATTGCCTCGGCCGTGGCCGTGGCGCTGACCGCTAGCTTCCGCGTGACGCTGCATTATTGCTTTGAAAAAAACGGGGTGCTGCGCGATATTGCCGACGACCAATCGGTAATTACCGAAATTAATTCGGCGACCTACGCCGAATTAAAACAGCAGAAAGTTATTGCCGATGGGATGCTGCCGAAGCTGGAAAATGCCTTCGCGGCCCTCCTCCAAGGCGTAGATAAAGTAGTTATTGGTCACGCGCTCAATATTGGGTCTGATTTACGCACGGTGCTATGCCTGAATTAATGGCGCAGCTCAGCGACGAGGCGATTGAGTTGTTAAAACAATTAATTCAAACGCAGTCCTTTTCGCGCGAAGAAGCTGCTACGGCAGCTATTCTCGAAAGCTTCCTGGCTCGGCACTCAATCGCTAGCCAGCGGCGCGGCAATAATGTGTGGGCAAGCAGCCGCAATTTCGACCCGCAAAAGCCGACTATCTTACTGAACTCGCACCACGACACGGTAAAGCCCGGTGTAGCCTGGACTTATCCGCCGCTAGGGGCCGTGGTAGAAGGCGATAAATTAACCGGGCTAGGCAGCAATGACGCGGGCGCATCAGCAGTGAGCTTGCTGGCAGTATTTCGGTATTTTTACGACCGGCCCACGGCCTTTAATTTAATTTGTGCCATCACAGCTGAGGAGGAAATTTCGGGCGCAAACGGTATTAAAAGCATCCTGCCCGAATTAGGTAAAATAGCCCTTGGGATAGTGGGCGAGCCCACGGGCATGAACGCTGCCGTAGCCGAGAAGGGTTTGCTGGTGCTCGATGGGCTAGCGCGGGGCCGCACCGGCCACGCTGCCCGAGATGAGGGCGAAAATGCGCTGTACAAAGCGCTGGACGATATTAATTGGCTGCGCAATTATCAGTTTCCTAACGTGTCGGAAATGCTGGGACCGGTGAAAATGACGGTGACCCAAATAAGCGCCGGCACGCAGCACAACGTAGTGCCCGATGAGTGCCGCTACGTGGTAGATGTGCGCCCCACGGAGTGTTATTCCAATGAGGAAATTTTGGCGACGGTACGCGCCCATGTGCAAGCCGAAATCACACCGCGCTCCACGCATTTGCAGTCGTCGGGTATCTCGCTAGCCCACCCTATTGTGCGCAAGGCCGTAGCAATGGGCAAAACGACCTACGGCTCGCCCACGCTTTCCGACCAGGCGCTAATGCGGTTCGATACCTTGAAAATGGGCCCCGGCGACAGCGCCCGCTCGCACGCGCCGGACGAGTATATTTTGTTGTCAGAAATTCGCGCCGGGATTGCCGATTACATCGAGTTGTTGACTGATTTTAAATTTTAATTCCTGCCTGTCATGCTAAGCTTGCGAAGCATCTTTTTACGGTCGAACGACTTGTTCTGACGTGAAAAGATGCTTCGCAAGCTCAGCGTGACAGGTTAAAATAATACGCGTTACTAGCATGAAAATCTGGGAAAAAGGCTTTTCGGTTAACGATAAAATCGAGCAATTCACGGTAGGGCAGGACCGGGAATTAGATAGGTACCTGGCACCCTTCGATATGCTAGCTTCTAAAGCCCAGGCGAAAATGCTGGCTAGCATCGGCTTGATTTCTAAAGAGGAAGAAAGCCAGCTGCTGACTGGCCTGGATGAGCTGCTGGCGCAGGTCGAAAACGGTACGTTTCAGATTGACGCCGATTTTGAGGACGTGCACTCCAAAATTGAATATTATCTGACCGATAAGTTCGGCGACGCGGGCAAGAAAATCCACACCGCGCGCTCGCGCAACGACCAGGTGCTGACGGCCATCCAATTATTTATTAAGGATTACACCGAGAAAATCAGCGCCAAAGTGTTGGAGCTGGCGCAGCTGCTGTTGCAACAAGGCGAGAAATATAAAAACGACCTGCTGCCCGGCTACACCCATTTTCAGGCCGCAATGCCGAGCAGCTTCGGGCTGTGGTTTGGGGCTTACGCTGAGCACTTGCTGCTGGATATGAGCCTGCTGGAAGCCGCGCACCACGTGGCCGACCATAACCCGCTCGGGTCGGGTGCGGGCTTTGGCAGCAGCTTCGGCATCGACCGGGAGCAGACGACGCGGGAAATGGGTTTTGGCCAAGTAGCTATTAGTGCGGTGGGCGCGCAGATGCTGCGCGGCAAAACCGAGAAAACGCTGGCCTTCGCCATTGCGAGCGTGGCGGGCACGCTCAGCAAATTGGCCTACGACCTGGTGCTGTACAACAGTCAGGATTTGGGCTTCGTGAAGCTGCCTAAGGAGTTTACGACGGGCTCCAGCATTATGCCGCACAAGAAAAACCCCGACGTATTTGAGCTGGTGCGGGCGCACTGCAATCGCCTGCAGGCGCTGCCGAATGATATTATTCTCACGATTAACAACCTACCCAGCGGCTACCACCGCGATTTCCAGATTTTAAAGGAAATCCTGTTCCGGCCGATGACGCAGTTTGCCAATATCCTCGACATTCTGCTCTTCGCGGTGCCCGCGCTGGAAGTGGTGCCCGGCGTTATCGACCAGCCGAAATACGACGCCATTTTTTCGGTCGAGAATATCAACCAGCTCATTCAAAACGGGGTGCCGTTTCGCGATGCTTACAAGCAAGTGGGGCAGGCCGTGGATGCCGGCACGTACGAGCCGCACAAAGAATTTGCGACTACGCACCTGGGTAGCGTGCACCAGCCGGGGCTAGCGCAGCTCGAAGAGCGGCTGCAGCAGGTGCGGGCGCGGCTGCCCTGGGCGGCCGCGGCGGGGAGTGAGTAGGGGGTAGGAAGCTGGCAGGCTGCGGCGTAGCTTAGCCGCCGCACTGCTGCTATTCCTATCACACTCCGTATGAAAATCACGAAGCTGCTCGTCGCCAACCGCGGCGAAATTGCCATCCGCGTGTTCCGCGCGGCCTCCGAGCTGGGCATTCCCACGGTGGCCCTCTACACTCATGAGGACCGTAATTCGCTGCACCGCTTCAAAGCCGACGAGGCCTACCAGATTGGGCGCGACGACGAGCCGCTACGCCCCTACCTTGATATTGAGGGCATTATTAAGATTGCCAAGGAGAACGGCGTCACCGGTATTCATCCCGGCTACGGCTTCCTGAGTGAGAATGCGACCCTGGCCCGGCGCTGCCGCGAGGAAGGCATCATCTTCGTGGGCCCACGCCCCGAGGTGATGGAGGCGCTCGGCGACAAAGTGGCGGCCAAGGAAGTAGCGCAGAAAATCGGCGTGCCGCTCATTGAGAGCAGCGAGGCCGACTTGGTGGACATCGACGTGGCCTTGGCCGAGGCGCACCGCATCGGCTACCCCGTGATGCTGAAGGCGGCGAGCGGCGGCGGCGGGCGCGGCATGCGCGTGATTCGCGACGACGAGCAGCTGCACAAAGGCTTTTTTGAAGCCCGCAACGAGGCCCAGAATGCCTTTGGCGACGACACGGTGTTCCTCGAAAAATTCGTGGAGCGTCCCAAGCACATTGAGGTGCAGCTGGTGGGCGACCAGCACGGCCACCTCACGCACCTCTACGAGCGCGACTGCTCGGTGCAACGCCGCTTTCAGAAGGTGGTAGAAGTGGCCCCGGCCGTGGATTTGACGGATTCGCTGCGCCAGCGGCTCTACGACTACGCCCTGAAAATCGGCCGGGCTGTGGGCTACGACAACGTGGGCACGGTGGAGTTTCTGGTGAACCCCGAGCTGGACCGCATCTACTTTATTGAGGTGAACCCGCGCATCCAGGTCGAGCACACCGTAACCGAGATGATAACGGGCGTGGACATCGTCAAAACGCAACTGTTCATTGCCTCGGGCCTGCCGCTGGAGGCGCCCGAAATCGGGCTGGGGCCCGACGTGGTGGTGCCGCGCATGGGCGTGGCCGTGCAGTGCCGCATCACGACGGAGGATGCTACCAACGATTTCAAGCCCGACTACGGCACCATTGTGGCCTACCGCTCGGCGGGCGGCTTCGGCATCCGGCTCGACCAGGGCTCGGTGTATCAGGGAGCGGTGATTTCACCGTTCTTCGATTCGCTGCTCGTGAAGGTGTCGACGCAGGCCCCCACGCTGGCTAGCGCGGCCCAGAAAATGCTGCGCACGCTGGATGAGTTTCGGGTGCGCGGGGTGAAAACGAACATGCAGTTTTTGCAGAATATCGTGCGCCACCCCGAGTTTCAGGCCGGCCACGCCACCGTCGATTTCATCAAGGACAACCCCGACCTGCTGCAATTCCGCACCCGGCTCGACCGCGCCACGCGCCTGCTGCGCTACCTCGGCGAGGTGGTGGTGAATGGCAACCCCGACGTAGCCGGCCGCGTGGATGCGCGCCGCCAGGCCCGTAAAGTGCCGATGCCCGCCGCCGACCTTAGCCAGCCCCCGGCGCCCGGCACCCGCCAGAAGCTGGCCGAACTGGGCCCCGACAAATTTGCCGAGTGGCTGCGCCACGAGCCGCTCATTCACTACACCGATACCACGCTGCGCGACGCTCACCAGAGCCTGCTGGCCACCCGCATGCGCACCATCGACATGCTGGCGGTGGCCGCCCGCTACGCCCGCCAGCACCCCCAAACCTTCTCGCTCGAAATGTGGGGCGGCGCCACCTTCGACGTGGCCCTGCGCTTTTTGCACGAAGACCCTTGGGCTAGGCTTACGCGGCTGCGCGAGGCGGTGCCGAATATTCTGTTTCAGATGCTCATTCGCGGGGCTAACGGGGTGGGGTACAAGGCGTACCCGGACAACCTCACCGAGCGCTTCGTGGCTGAGGCGGGGGCCAAGGGCATCGACGTATTCCGCATTTTTGACTCGCTGAACTGGATGAAAGGCATGGAGGCCTGCATCAATTTTGTGCGCAAACAAACCACCGGGCTAGCCGAGGGCAGCATCTGCTACACCGGCGACATTCTCGACCCTAGCCGGCCCAAGTACAACCTCCAGTATTACCTGACCCTGGCCAAGCAGCTCGAAGATGCCGGCGCGCACATCCTCTGCATCAAGGATATGGCGGGTTTGCTGAAGCCCTACGCGGCGCAGGAGCTGATTCCGGCGCTGCGCGACACGGTGAAGCTGCCCATTCACCTGCACACCCACGACACCAGCGGCCTGCAAGCCGCCACCTACCTCAAGGCCGTGGAGGCGAGCGTGAACGTGATAGACGTGGCGCTGGGCGGCCTCTCGGGCCTCACCTCGCAGCCCAACTTCAACTCGGCGGTGGAAATGCTGCGCCACTCGCCGCGCCACCGCGAGTTCGACCAGCACAGCCTCAACGAGTTCAGCGACTACTGGGAGGCCCTGCGCGAGCAGTATTACCCCTTCGAGAGCGGCCTGCTGGCCAGCACCGCCGAGGTCTACGAGCACGAGATTCCGGGTGGGCAGTACTCTAACCTGCGGCCCCAGGCGGCGGCGCTGGGCTTGCTCGATAAGTTTGAGGAAGTGAAACAGCGCTTTGCCGACGCCAACCAGCTGCTGGGCGATATTCCGAAGGTGACGCCTTCGTCAAAAGTGGTTGGCGACCTAGCCTTGTTCATGGTTTCCAACAAGCTTACGCCCGACGAAGTGGTGAGCAGGGGCGAAAGCCTGAGCTTTCCGGAGTCGGTGCGCGAGCTGCTGCGCGGCGACATCGGCCAGCCGCTAGGGGGCTGGCCGCAGGAGGTGCAGCGGGCGGTGCTCAAGGATGAAAAACCGTTTACCGACCGGCCCAACGACCACCTCACACCCGTCGATTTTGAGAAGGAGTGGGCTGAATTTGAGAAGCAGCACCCCTACGCACAGTTCACCGATTTGCTTTCCAGCCTGCTGTATCCCAAGGTGTTTGCCGACTACTGGCAGTTCCGGCAGGAGCACGGCGACGTGAGCCGCATCCTGACGCCCGTATTCTTCTTCGGCCTGAAGGAAGGCGAGGAAACGACCATCGAGATTGCGCGCGGCAAGTCGATTATCGTGCGCCTGCAATCCATCGGCCCGGTAAATGAGGAGGGGATGCGCACCGTGTTTTTCACCCTCAACGGCCAGACCCGCAACCTCGAAGTGCGCGACGAGCACGTAGAAGTCAAAACCGTGCATAACGCCAAGGCCGACCGCGCCAACGCCAAGCAAATCGGCGCCCCGCTGCAAGGGATGCTCAGCAAAGTGCTGGTGCAAGCCGGCCAGCAGGTGGCCAAAAACACGCCGCTCTTCGTCATCGAAGCCATGAAGATGGAAACTACCATCACCGCGCCCGATGACTTGACCGTGAGTAACTTGGCTCTGACCGCCGGCACCCGTGTGCAGGCCGACGACCTAGTGCTGACGGTAGCCTAGCGCCCCCTTTTTAGTGCATTTTTAACTGAGTAGCTATGCGCATTTTCCTTTTTCTCGGCGCCGCAGCGGCGCTGTTGGCGGGGCCGGGCCAGTGCCTGGCGCAGGGCTGGAGCAGCGACTTGAGCCGCGACGCCAGCGGTAACTTCAACAACGGCTACACGCGGCCGCCCGCCGAAGCGGGAGTAGTGAAGGGCCGCTTCTACCTACTGCCCAGCTGGGCGCCGGCCGAGGTGCTGCTGGTGGGCAACCAGAAGCCCGTGGCAGTGCCCCTCAAATACGACCTGTTTCGGCAAGAGCTGCGGGTGCGTCGGCCGCAGGGCGACTCGGTGGTGGTGCCACTAGCCCGGGTGCAGGAGTTCCGGCTGCCGCAGCCGGCGGGCGGCGCGCGGCGCTTTCTATGCTTTCCGGCGGCCGCGCTGCCCGCCGGCGTGGGCGAAACTTGCGGCGAGGTGCTGGCCGATGGCTCGCAAGTGCAACTGCTGAAGCTGCGGCACTCCGAGGTGGTAACCCGCGCCGACCAGGGCGGCTCCTACGCGTCCAATACCATGAGCAAGCAGTACGAAGAAAAAGCCGCTTACTACCTGCGCTGGCCCGCCGACGGCCACTTCACGGCCGTGAAGCCCAAGCGCAGCAGCCTGGAGCAGGCCCTGACGGGCCAGCCAGCCGCGCTAGCTGCCCTCAAGGCCCGCAAAGGCAACATTGGCAACGAAGACGAACTGGCGGCCGCCGTGACCGCGGTAAACGCCGCGCCAAGCGGGTCGCCCCGGTAAGCTGCTGATTAGGCGGACGTACTATATCAGGAGGCGGGGTGAAAAGCTGCTGGCGGGCGGGGTAGGCCAGGGGCCGGGGCTGCATTGCCTTAGGCAAGTAGCTCGTTCGCAGCGGTAGCTTCCCGCTTAACCAGCGCCCGCCGCGCCGCCGCGCAAAAGTGGGTGCAAAAGGAGTGGGCAAGTGCACTAAGCTGCGGGCTGGGATAGCTGCATGCCCTACCCACCCCTGTCCCCGCTGCGCCCACAGAAGTAAAGTGCCGAACTGGAAATATATTGCATGCCCCAACCTACCTATTTCTCCATGCGTACCCGCCTTCTTCTGCCGGCTCTGCTGGCTTTGCCCCTTCTAGGGGCCGCCCAGCAGCACTCTGGAGTTAGCCGTAAAGTCAACGACTTGTACGACAACGAGTCGCTGCTGCCCGTCGACAACAATCGAATCTACGGCAGCCCGTTTCTGGAACGCAGCTGGCAAACGGCTACGGTGCACCTGGTGGGTAATATGGCGTCCACGACTACCATGCTGCGCTACGACATTTACCGGCAGGAGCTGCGGGTGCGCCGGCCGCAGGGCGACTCGGTGGTGGTGCCGCTGAACCGCATTGCTGAGTTTACGCTCGTAGGCCCAGTGCGGCGCTTCCTGTGCCTGCCGGCGGCTACGCTGCCCGCTGAAGTCGGTGGCGGCTGTGGCGAAGTACTGGCCGAGACGCCCCAACTGCAAGTACTTAAATTTTGGCGCAAGGCTATTATAAAGGAGTCGGTAGGCAATGGTACCTACTCGCTCAGCAGCACCCGCGACGTGCTGGAGGAAAGCACTCGCCTCTACCTGCGCTGGCCCGCCGATGGCCGCCTGATAGCCGTGAAGCCCAAGCGCAGCAGCCTGCAACAGGCCCTGGCGGGCCAGCCAGCAGCGCTGGCCGCCCTCAAGGCCCGCAAGGGTAACATCCTTTCGGAAGCCGACTTGGTGGCTGCTGTGCAGGACCTGGCCCCCACCATCACCGCCAGCCGCTAGGGCTGGTGCTAACCGAGTGAAATGTACAAAAACTTGTTGATGAGCGTGCTACTCGCCGCTAGCCTGCCAGCCGCTGCCCAGCGTCACGCCAAAAAGGCCGAAGTGTCAGCCGCGACTGTGGAGCGGGTGCTCACGACCCTGGCCGCCGACGACATGCAGGGCCGCGCCACCGGCCAGCCCGGCAGCCTAAAGGCGGCCGAGTTTCTGGCCAGCGAGTTTCAACGCATCGGCTTGCAGCCGTTACCCGGGGCCCCGGGCTTCCTACAGGAGTTTCCGGCTTATCAAACGGCCGTGACGAGCACCAGCGTGCTGCTCGACGGCGTGGCCGTGCCCGCTGGCCAGGTGCTGGCCCTCACCACCCAGCCCAGCCTCAACTGGACCGAAAAGGACGAGGTGGCCCTGCTCGTGCTGGGCCCGCAAGACAAAGTGCAGCCGCACCTGGGCGAAATTTTTCGGCCCACCAAAAACACGCTGGTACTATTGGACCCCAGCCAGACCGCGTTTTTCAAGTCGCTGGCCGAGCGCTACGCGCGCCCCCGGCTGCGGGCCGAGCCCACGGGCAATGCCTATTCGACGGTGCTGGTGCTGGCTCCCGCCCCGGCTAGCCCGCCCGCCTACCGCGTGGCCGCCACCACGGCCACCACTACCCAAACGCTGCGCAATGTGGCTGGCTACCTGCCAGGCCACGACCCGGCCCATGCGGCCGAGAAGGTCATTTTCTCGGGGCACTACGACCACCTGGGCATCCTCAAGGCGGTGGCGGGCGACTCGATTGCCAACGGGGCCGACGACGATGCCAGCGGCACTACGGCCGTAGTGGCGCTGGCCGAATATTTCAAAAAGCGCGATGACAACGCCCGCTCACTAGCGTTCGTGGCCTTTACGGCCGAGGAAATCGGCGGCTTCGGGGCCCGCTATTTTTCGCAGCAGCTCAAACCCGAGGAGTTGACGGCCATGTTCAACATCGAAATGATAGGCAAGGAAGCCAAATTCGGTCCCAACACGGCCTTCATTACGGGCTACGACAAGTCGGATTTTGGTAGGCTGCTGCAAGCCAACCTGGCGGGTACCAGGTTCAGGTTTGAGCCCGACCCGTACCCCGAGCAAAACCTGTTTTACCGCTCCGACAACGCCACCCTGGCCCGGCTGGGAGTACCGGCCCATACCATCAGCACCGACCAGATTCCGACCGATAAGCTTTACCACTCCGTTGATGATGAAGTGAGTAGCCTCGACGTAAAGAATATGACGGCCGTGATTTCGGCCATCGCGCGCAGCGCCAGCGGCATTGTGGCTGGCCGCCAAACGCCCACTCGCGTAGCCCCCGAGAAAATAGAAAAGTAGGGGTACGATACCAAACGACCACGGGCCAGGAGCCAGGCAGGATAATACCCTGCCTGGCTCCTGGCCCGTGGTCGTTTGATAATAAATAATTACGGTAGGGGCTCGGCCTCCAACTGGGCCAGCGGCGTGCCGGTGCGCTCGGGGCCGGGGTAGAGCAGCAGCAGCTTGCCGGTGATGCGGTAGGCGTGGGTATTTTCGAGGGCCTGGGCAAAGGCCTGCTCGGTCACGAGTTCAGGGCAGGCCATGCGCGTGCTTTGCATGGGCGAAAACAGCAATTCGCCATCATCAGTAACGGGCTTGAGGGCGCCGCGGAAGCGGTTGCAGCCGCCCTGGCCCTCGGCCGTGCCGGCCGCGCTGATAAACAGGTAGGGCTGCTGCGTGGGCGAGGCAACCTCGCCGATGGGCTGGCCGCCCACCTGGCGCAGCACCCAGCGGGTTTCGCGTAGCGGCGCATCGGGCGTGATGGGCGTGGACACCGACGCGCCGCTGGTGCCTTCGGTAACGCGCTGGCAGGCAGCGCCGGCCAGTAGCAGGCAGGGCAGAAGAAAGGCAGAATATTTCATAAAAAGCAGGGCAATGAAAAAAAGCCGACCTGCCCTATACGTGGCAGGTCGGCTTAAAGTGGCAGTAGCCAGGGTGAGGGCGCCGACTAATTGCCGTTGCCGCCCAGTCGGAACGACACGCCCGCGCCCACGATGTTGGCGCCGGCATTGGTGCCGCCCACGATGCGGCCCAGGGTGGCGTCGACGCGCAGCCCGGTCCAGGGCCGGTAGTAGAGGCCGGTCGTGACGCCGCTCGTGAGGCTTTCGCGGCCCCGGCCGTAGCCTTCCAGGAAATAGCCGGCCTTGTTGCCGATGGGGGCCGTGAGGGCCAGCGAGCCGATGTACTGCCCGCCGATTTCGCCATTGAATACGTCGCGCAACGTGAGGCCGCTCTGTACGAAGCCGAAGTTACCTTCCAGGGCGGCACGGCGGCCGATTTGCTGGCTCAGCAGCAGGCGGCCGGCGGGGGCCCAGCTGGTGCGGCGCAGGCCATTCTGGCCGGTGTTGGGCAGGGCTGCCTCCACCAGCAGGCTGGCCTGGAAGCGGCTGGCGCGGTCGGGCGTAAGCATCAGCTTGGCGCCCACCGTCACCGGGGCCCAGCCCACCGAGTCGGCGCGCACGACGGGCACCTCGCCGCTGCTGTAGGCCGGCGCGCTCGGCGTGCCAAATACGTAGGGCTGGGTAATACGCAGCTCCATGCTGTTCCAGAAACCAATGCGCAGCGTGTTCACGTTGCTGCTCACGCCTACGCCATTGCGGGGCGTGAAGCGCTGAATGCCGGTTTCGAGCTGAAACTCGCCCGCCCGCAGCACGCCCGCCGAAATGGTCTGGCCGGGACGGTCAGGGCGAATGTGCTGCACGAAGGGCGCGTCGCCGTTGTCGTTGTTTTCTTCCGGCGTATTCTGGGCCAGGGCGGGGGTGAGGCGGCTTGCAAGCAAAGCGGCCAGCACCAGCGGAGTGGTCTTGCGCATGGCTATTCGACACGCAACCCGGCGCGATAGTTCACCGTAGCGGCCACTTTGCCAGGATTACTCCTTCATACTGAAGGGGTAAAAGCAGCCGACGGCCGCCTTTACCCCTTCAGTGCTAGCGCGTAGGTGACGCAGCCTCATTCAATCTTCATAAATTATTTGCTGGCCTGAATGGCCTGAATAGCCGCCGCGGCCGTGGCCTGATTCTGGGCCGCGTTGGGCTTGCCGGCCTGGTCGGCCGAAGCTTTTTGCAGCACCTGCACCATGCGCTGGTCGAAGCCATAAGCCTTGAGCTGGGGCGTGGTGGCCAGGGTTTGCAGGCGTTGCACGTCCTCCGAAAAAGCAGTGGGGTCGCTGAGGCGGCCCAGCATCTGCATCATCGGCTGAATGAACTGGTAGCGGCCGTTGCCCTCGGCCTTGTCGTAGGCCGTGCGGATGTAGCTCCACTGCTCGGGGCCACCTTGTGCGGCGTACACGCCCGTCACGGCCGCGCTCAGGTGCTCGTCATTTTCCAGCGCTTTGGCGCGGGTCAGCGCGGCGGGAGCGTCAATCTCGCCCAGCGTTTCCAGGCCGGCGCCCTGCACCTCGTACGACTGGCTGGCCAGCGCCGCATTCGCGATTTTTACGTCCTTCTTGTCTTTCAGCTGGGCCAGGGCCCCCACGGCGGCGGCGCGCACGTGGTTTTCCTGCTCGCTGGTAGCCAGCTGGCGCAGGGCGGGCGCAAAGGCTTTCGCCACGTCCTTGTTATCCAGCTTCAGGCCCTGAATGGCCGCCACGCGCAGGCCGTAAAACTTGTCTTTGAGGGCGGCTAGCACCACGGCACGGGCGGCGGGGCTGGTAGCTTGGGCAGCCAGGGCGGCGGCCAGCGCCTCGCGGCGGTCTACGTAGAGCGGGGCGTGGCTGTACTGGTAGAGGCTCTCGCTCAGGGGCTTATTGTCGGTTTTCTGCCAGAGGGTGAATTTTTCGGCGTCTACGTTCACTAGCTCAGGCTTGGCGGCCAGGGGCATGGTAAAGGTCTGGCTAGCCTCCGTCATGGTTACGCGCTGGCGCTGGGGCTTGCCGTTTACGTAGTAGTCGATGGCCAGGGGCAGGCGGAACACCTGCCCCTGCTGCGTCTGCTTGATGGTCACGCTCTGGGTTTTGGTGCCCGCGTCCCAGCCGTAGTCGATGCTCACCACCGGGTGGCCCGCCCCGTAGTACCACTGGTTGTAGAACCAGTTGAGGTCCTGGCCCGACACGGCTTCCATCGCCAGGCGCATCTGGTGCGCCTCGCCGTTGCCAAACTTGTTATCGGTGAGGTACTTCTGCAAGCCGGCGAAGAACACGTCGTCGCCCAGGTAGGTGCGCAGCATCTGCACGATGGCGCCGCCCTTCTGGTAGCTCACGAGGTCGAAAACGTCCTCCTTATTATTATAGTGGAAGCGCACCAGGTTCTTGGCCGCGTCGCGGGGGCTGCGCAGGTAGCTCTGCACGTAGCGGTAGTTGTGGGCGTCGGCGGCATCCTGGCCGTACTTGTGCTGGGCGTAGAGGGCCTCCGAGAAGTCGGCCATCGACTCGTTCACCGTGATGTTCGACCACGATTCGGCCGTCACGTAGTCGCCAAACCACTGGTGAAACAGCTCGTGCGCAATCACCGACTCGCTCTGGTACTCGCGGTCGAGCAGCTCGCGGCCGTCCATCTGCACCTGCTCGCCGTGCAGGGTGGCGCTGGTATTTTCCATGGCGCCGCTCACGTAGTCGCGGGCTACAATTTGGGCGTATTTATTCCACGGAAACTCGACCCCCAGCCGCTGGCTGAAAAACTCCAGCATGTCGGGCGTATTGCCAAAAATCTGCTTCGCAAAGGGCGCGTACTTAGGCTCCAGGTAGTAGGTGACATCCTTGCCGCGCCAGGTGTCTTTGTAGATTTTGAAGTCGCCCACCGCCATCATAAACAGGTAGGGCGAGTGGGGTAGGTCCATCTTCCAGGTATCGGTGCGCAGGCCGGGGCCGGCGGGCACCTGGCTCACGAGCTTGCCGTTGGAGAGCGTGGTGTACTTGGCCGGCACCGTCATGGCGATTTCCTCGGTCGTCTTCTGGTTGGGCCGGTCGATGGTCGGAAACCAGGCCGACGAGCTTTGGGTCTCGCCCTGCGTCCAGATTTGCACCGGCTTGCCCTTCACCGCGCTGTCGGGGTTGATGAAGTACAGGCCCTTGGCATCGGTGATGGCCTGCGAGCCCTGCACCTTCAGCTCGTCGGGCTTGGCCGTGTATTCGATGTAGACCACGTACTGCTCGCCCGGCTTAAACACCTTGCCCAGGTTGATGCGCAGGTTATTCTTGTCCGAATAATCAAACTTGAGCGGCTGCTGGCTGGCCCCGTTCATCAGGGCCACGGTCTTGATGTCCATGCCCTGCGCATCGAGGCGTAGCGTGTCGGTGGCGTAGGCGTGGGGCTTCAGCGTCACCCATTCCTGGCCGTAGAGGTAGCGCTTGGCGTAGTCGAAGCGCACGGCCAGCTTGGTGTGCACCAGGTCGTTAGTTTTGGTAGCCGAGGGTTGATAGGGCGCGTTGGGCGCGGCGGCAGGAGTGGAGGGCGCCTGGGCTTGGGCCGTGCCGGCGAGTAGCAGGCAGCCGGGCAGCAGCGCGGCGAGCAAAGTGGGTTTCATGAAACGAAACAGGGGAGAGGTAGCAGAATGGGGCCAAAGATGCGGCTTGCCCCGTAAAGTTGCCTCTCGCTCGCCAGCCCCGCTGGCCCCGCCAAACGCAACGAGCCGGCCGCTAGGGTAGCGGCCGGCTCGCACAACAAAAATAAAGAAGCGGGAAGAGCGGGTAGCTTACTTAGCCGTCAGGTTGCCGCGGATTTCGCCGCCGCCATTGGCAGTGGTGTGAATGTTGGCGTAGAGCTTGCCCGCCTTCAGCGAATCGGCCTGCATGCTGGTGAGGGTAGCGGTGCCGCTAAACGTGCCGCTGGCCGCGCTCGGTACGCCAGTGAAAGGCACGGTAGGCGCGGCCGTCTTGTGCTTGGTATCGCCAAAGTGCAGGTGGCCAGCCGTGGCCGGGCCGGTGAGGCCCGAGTACGTAACGGCATACGTGAGCACCATGCTGCTGGGGTTGTAGCTGCCGGTGAAGGCGCCCGTAGCGCCCGGTACCGATACGGCCGGCACCTCGCTGGCCGAGTTTAGCGAAGCCGTTACCTGCATGGTAGCCGGAGTGTTGTTATCGTCTTTTTTGCAGGCCGAGGTAACAGCCAGGCCGGCCAGCGCAAGGAGGAGAAATTTATTCATGTAAGCTGAAAAAAGGGCAGTTGGTAAAGAAGGCTTAAAAAGTGAGCCCATAAACGAGAGCGCAAAGATGGTTGGATTTAGCCACCGAAAATAAATTTTTAGCTCAACAGCAGCTGGCCCCTGCTGAATGCCCTCGCTGGGCTAGCGGGCGCATGCGGCAACTTCGGCAGGCGCGGCAGGGTTAGGCCCGCTACCGCCCGCCGGGCTGGCAGCCCTCCAGCTTATTTTTTGGGCCAGCCCGCCAATGTGGCAGAAAAAACGGGCTGGTACGGGGCTTGTAACAAGGCTCGCAGCGGCTTCGTAGCTGCTACTCCCAACCCAGACACCATCTCACTTTAAACTTCAGCACCCCACCTATCATGGGCAAAATCATCGGTATTGACTTGGGCACCACCAACTCGTGCGTCGCCGTAATGGAAGGCAACGAGCCGGTTGTAATCCCGAACTCCGAAGGGCGCCGCACCACGCCGTCGATTGTCGCGTTTCTCGACAATGGCAAGGGCGAGCGCAAAGTAGGCGACCCGGCTAAGCGCCAGGCCGTTACCAACCCCAAGAACACCATCGCCAGCATCAAGCGCTTCATGGGCCGTAATTTCTCGGAGGTTTCGGCCGAGAGCAAGTACGTGGCCTACGACTTGACGCCCGGCTCGAACAACACGGTAGCCGTGAAAATCGGCGACCGCAACTATACGCCCCAGGAAATCTCGGCCATGATTCTGCAAAAGATGAAGCAGACCGCCGAAGACTACCTGGGCCAGCCCGTAACCGAGGCCGTTATTACGGTGCCGGCGTACTTCAACGACGCCCAGCGCCAGGCTACCAAGGAGGCCGGTGCCATCGCGGGCCTCGACGTGAAGCGCATCATCAACGAGCCCACGGCCGCTGCCCTGGCCTACGGCCTCGACAAGAAGCACAAGGACCAGAAAATCGCCGTGTATGACCTCGGCGGTGGCACGTTCGACATCTCGATTCTGGAGTTGGGCGACGGCGTGTTCGAAGTACTGAGCACCAACGGTGACACCCACCTCGGTGGCGACGACTTCGACCAGGTTATCATCGACTTCCTGGCCGCGCAGTTCAAGAGTGAAAACGAAGGCCTCGACCTGCGCAACGACCCGATGGCCCTCCAGCGCCTCAAGGAAGCTGCCGAGAAAGCCAAAATCGAGCTGTCGTCTTCGAACGAAACCGAAATCAACCTGCCCTACATCACGGCTACCGCCAGCGGCCCCAAGCACTTGGTGGTAAAGCTGAGCCGCGCCAAGTTTGAGCAGCTGAGCGACGACCTCGTGCGCCGCTCGATGGAGCCTTGCAAAAAGGCCCTGCAAGATGCCGGCCTGTCGGCTTCGCAAGTGGACGAGGTTATCCTCGTGGGCGGCTCGACCCGCATTCCGCGCATTCAGGAAGAAGTGGAGAAGTTCTTCGGCAAGAAGCCTAGCAAAGGCGTGAACCCCGACGAAGTGGTAGCCATCGGCGCGGCCATCCAGGGCGGCGTGCTCACCGGCGAGGTGAAAGACGTACTCCTGCTCGACGTAACCCCGCTTTCGCTGGGCATCGAAACGATGGGTGGCGTGATGACCAAGCTCATCGAGTCCAACACCACTATCCCGACCAAAAAGTCGGAAACCTTCTCGACGGCTTCGGATTCGCAGCCTTCGGTAGAAATCCACGTGCTGCAAGGCGAGCGCCCGCTGGCCAGCCAGAACCGCACCATCGGCAAGTTCCACCTCGACAGCATTCCGCCCGCACCTCGCGGCGTACCGCAGATTGAGGTAACGTTCGACATCGACGCCAACGGTATTCTGAACGTGACGGCCAAGGATAAAGGCACCGGCAAGGAGCAGAAAATTCGCATCGAAGCCAGCTCGGGCCTCACCGACGCCGACATCGAGCGCATGCGCACCGAAGCCGCCGCCAACGCCGACGCCGACAAGGCCGAAGCCGAGCGCATCAAGAAAGTGAACGACGCTGATTCGCTCATTTTCCAGACCGAGAAGCAACTGAAGGAGTTTGGCGACAAGCTGAGCGGCGGCAACAAAACCGCCGTGGAAGGCGCGCTGGCCGACCTCAAGAAGGCCCACGAAAGCAAGGACCTCGCGGGCATCGAAGCCGGCGTGGCTGCGCTCAACAAGGCTTGGGAAGCTGCTTCGCAGGAGATGTACGCCGCCGCTGGTGCCCAGGAGGGTGGCCAGCCCGGCGGCCAGGGCTTCCCCGGCGCCGATGGCGGCCAGGGTGGTCAGGGCCAGCCGGCCGGCGACCACGTCACGGACGTAGACTACGAGGAAGTGGACGGCAAATAGCCTACAGCTAGCGCTCGCTATAAAAAGGAAAGGGCCGGAAGCGTAAGCTTCTGGTCCTTTCTGCGTTTCATGCCCATGCATCTTGCCCGGTGCCTGGAGTGTGCTGAGGCGCGGCTAAGGAGTGATGAACTGAAGCGGAAAAAATTATAAAAAATTTTATTGGCGTCAAAACAAGAAAGCATAGTACTTTATTCATAAAATTCGCCTTGTTATGTAACTTAAAGAAATGATAATTAGTGCTTTAATTATTAACCGCATTTAAAAAGGGTTTGTATAATTTGAAGAAGATGGTTTGCTGGCGCACGCTGTGTTTTATAACTTGCCTCATAATTACCAAATACAGATAATTTGCCACGACTTCTAGCGTAAGTTCTTTTTGGGCTCGCAGCCAATTACTTGAGGTTGGGAAAGCGGCCAGCAGCCAGCATTCGCCGTAGAAGGGAGTGCATCGGCGCTCGGCGCTTGCTTCCACAGGCATAATGGACGGGTGCAGCCGGCAAAGACAAGAGTTTGGCGAAAATGCACTACGGCACGATTTTTATTTTCTTGTTTTGCCAACCACTTAGCCAAATCACTTCGTAGGTCCGGCCATGCACACAGTTACTGCTATGTTATTTATTCGTCGCTTTGCGCTGCTGCTGCCAATGGCAGGCCTGCTGCTGGCCAGTAGCTGCACCCTGCGCGAAACGCGGCAGGAAGGTGCCCCCAACGTGGCGCCCCAGGTGCAAATGCGCGCCGTGGACCAGGCCAGCCTCGGCACGCTCGACGTGCTGCGCCTACGCACCCCTAGCGACGTGGACCTGCCTAAGCGCAACCAGCTCATTGAGGGCTACGTGAACAAGAACCTGCCCCTGAAAATGCGCGTGCAGCTCAACGCCTATAACCCTAACCTGGAGCCCACCACCATTACCGGCCTCGACTACACGGTGCTCGTCGATAACAAAGTGCTGGGCTCGGGCCGCCTGCCGCTGGCCCTGGAACTGCCGCCGCGCGATTCGGTGCGCGTGCCGCTGGGCTTTGAGATGAATACCTACAAGCTGCTCGGCAACGATGCGCTGCCCGCACTGCGCAACTTCGCCCTGGGCTTTGGCGACCTCAACCGCAAGCGCGTGACCCTGAACCTGCGTCCGCTGGTGCGCAATGGCCGCGGCCGCCTCAGCACCCTCATCCGCCGCGTGCCGCTGCCCGTGGCCAGCACCAAAGCCAAGCCAACCGCCCCCCGCCCCCTGCCCGCCAGCGCCGAAGCTACTACTCGCAACAAGCCCGGCAAGCAGGTTTTATAAGGTACATTACCCCCGCAAAATCCCCGTTACCTATTGTTAGTGAGTTACTGAGTGTCAATTATTTGTGAGTGCTAAGAGTGGCCCGCCGACCTATCCTTCAGGGATAGCCGGCGGGCCACTCGCGTTGGGGCTACTTCGAGGCCATCGGGCAGTAACGCGAGCTTTATAGTTCGCGTACCAAAACGAGCGAGTGGGGCAGTAGCGCGAACTACCAAGTTCGCGCTACTGCCCCGCGACCATAACGCTACGTAGCTCTGCTTTAGGTACCTATCGCGAGGCTAATCGTCGGCTTCCTCCTCGGCGGCCTCCTGAATTTTCTCACGGGCTTCGAGGCGGTCCTCGGCGTCGGGGGCTTCTAGTTCGGCTTCCTGGGTCTGCCAGCCCTGGGGCTCGTAGCTGAGGCGGATGTAGATGGGGTAGTGGTCGGAGCCGATGTGGGGCAGGCGCTTGAGGTCCTGCAAGCGGAAGTGCGCCGAGTGAAACACGTGGTCCAAGGGCCAGCGCAGCAGCTTATAGTCGGCGTGGAAGGTGGGCAGCAGGCCCCGGCCCACCCGCGGGTCGAGCAGCCGGGCCAGCCGCCGAAACAGCTCGGAGGTGTGGCTCCAGGCCACGTCGTTGAGGTCGCCGGCCACGATGGTGGGCCCGTCGTGGGCCTGAATGGTGCGGCCCACCAGCAGCAACTCGGCATCGCGCCGGGTGCTGGTTTTCGACTCCTTGGGCGCGGGCGGCTTGGGGTGCACAAAGTGCAAATTGGCCTCCACGCCACTGGGCAGCCGCACCCGCCCGTGAAACGACGGAATGCCGGGGTCGAGAATAAACTGAATTTCCTTGTTGAGCAGGGGTAGGCGCGAGAATACCAGCATGCCGTAGGTGTTGGGCAGCGGGGCGTGGCAGGTGTGGGGGTAGTCCTGGCCCAGGTGGGCGAGCTGGCTCAGCCACCAGTCGTCGGTTTCGACGGCCAGCACGATGTCGGGCTGCTGCTCGCGGATGACGCCCAGGCAGCGCGAGGCATCGCGGTTATACATCAGCACGTTGGTGACCAGCAGGCTGATGTGGTTGGGGTCGGCGGCGGGGCGCTGGCTGTCCTGCACCTGCTTGCGGTGCCAGGGCGTGTAGGGCCAAATGCGGCTGGCTTGGTACAGCAGGGCCGCCAGCAGCAGGGCCAGCGCCCACGGCCGGTAGGCGGCGGGCAGCATAGCGCCGGGAGTGAGTACGAGCAATACCAGGCTCAGCAGCAGGCCCGCCACTATTTGCAGGCGCGGAAAGTCGCACACGCGAATCCACCAGGCGGTTTGGCGCAGAAGGGGCAGTAGCGTGGCCAGCAGGCCGACGCCACCCAGCAGCAGCCCGAGGCCGTGCAGAACAGAATAGAAAATAGGCACGCGGGCAGAAGAGCAGGTGAGCGCAACGAAGCCGTAAAGATGGGCCGTAATAATCCAACTTCACCGTGGCTTAACTCGGCGCTGGGGCCGCAGTCGTTTCTGCCCTGGCCGCCGATACCTTTGGGGCATGGAAGTTCTGCTCGCCACCTTCACCACGCTCTTTTCGGTCGTCAACCCCTTTGGGGCGATGCCGATGTTTCTCACCCTCACCGATAGCGATACCAATGCCGAGCGCACGGCCACGGCCTTCCGCTCGTGCGCCTACATGGTGGCCATTTTATCAGTGGCGTTTTTTGGCGGGCAGTATATTCTTAACTTCTTCGGCATCAACATTCAGCACCTGCGCATTGCGGGCGGCATTCTGCTCATGCGCTCGGCCTTCGACCTGCTCACGCCCGGCGCCAACCGTGACCGCGTGGGCCCCGACGCCCTCGAAGAAAGCAAGCACAAGGACGACATCAGCTTCACGCCGCTGGCCATGCCCATGCTCTCGGGGCCCGGCTCGATGGCGCTTTGCATCGGCCTCATCCGCCCCACCTACGCCGACAAGGCCCTAACGGTGCTGGGCTTCGCGCTGGTGGCGGTGGCGGCGTTCCTCATCCTGGTGTCGTCGCTGCGCCTCACCCGCCTCATGGGGCGGCCGGGCATGGCCGCGCTCTCGCGCATCATGGGTTTTCTGACCCTAGCCATCGGGGTAAACTTCTTCGTGACGGCCGTGAAAGTGCTGTTTCATGTGGAGTAAAGTATTCCTTGCAATAGCAGCAACTGTGCTGCTAGGCTGCTCTGCGAAACAGGAGAAGCAAACTGTCGCCGCCCCGCAGAAGACCGGAAGAACGATAGTGTATTTCCAGAACGGTAGCGATACCGAGCCGGCGGCCGATTTAGAAATTCGCCGCAACGACAGCATCCTGTTTAGGGGCCCGATTCTATTTAATAACATTCCGGACGACTGGCACAGCTTGGCTTTACCAAGTAAATACCCGACCCAGCGCATCAGCGTGGTCAACAAAAAGACGGGTACTAGGCTCGATACAGTAGTCCAAAGTTCCGATAGTCTGACGCATGTCTTTTTGACTTATGACTATCATAAACTCACCCCCTCAGAAATAGTGAGCTTCAAAGAAAACGCACACAATGCTGAAGAAGAAAAGGCCATGCGGGCAATGCTTGTGCGGCCGCGTGGCTTCTCCGTGCTGGTGATGCAAGGGCCAGTATCCATTCCGTAAATACCGGCCCCTCATCTACTTAATCTCCACCCGCTTGCCGGCCGTGCGGCCGTACTTGGTCGGAAAATACACCATTTCCAGCCGGGCCGGATTGAGGGTATAGCTGCCCCGGTAGCGCGGCTGCAAGGCCACCTGGAAGGTGTGCCGCCCCACCGGCAGGTGGTCGATGAAGATGCCCACCTGGTGCTTAAGGTACTCGCGGTGCGTTTCGAGGGAATTATCAGTGGCGGTCGGGCCGTAGGAGCAGCCGGCCGGAATGGGCACTTCGAGCAGCGCGTAGCGCACGTCGGCTTTCACGTCCACGGTTACTTCCAACTCGGCGGGCTGGCCGGCGGGCAGGCGCACGCGGCCGCTGGCCTGGCCCGCTAGGGTCGTGCGCACGATGAAAGGCGCGGCGGCTGCTTCGGGGGCGGGGTTCCAGCGGGTCTGGTAGGCGGTGGCATACACGGGCAGGCCGCCCTGCTTGCGCAGGGTGAGCGCGCCCGTGCCCGCGGGCAGCGTGAGGGCCAGTGGGAATTGCGATACCGGCCCGGCCGGGAGCGCTGGGCTGCCGCTGAGCTGCACTACCGCCGCCTTGCCGCCGCTGCCCGGCACCAGCAAATCGGGGCCGATGGTGGTCAGAATCTGGGCCGTTTCGTAGGTGCTTTCCCAGTAGCCACCGCCCCGCTGGCCCAGCAGGTAGGTGCGGATGCGCGCCAGCTCGGCCGCGTGGCCGCCCTGCTGGCGCAACACCTTGTAGGCGAGCAGCGTGGTGCCCACCCGGCTGGCCAGCAGGTAGCGGTAGTACGAGCTTTCGCGCATCGTGTCGCCGTAGCTGATGCCGCCCAGCTCGGTGCGCAGGCGGTAGCGCCGCAGCGTATCGAGCTGATACGACAAGCCCAGCTGCTGGCGCAGTTCGGTGAGGGCCAGGTAGCGGTCGAGGGGCGGGCGGCGCGGCGCGCTGGCCTCGATGCGGCGCAGGTAGGTGCCGTAGTTGGCCGGGGCGCCCAGCTCGTGCAGCAGCTTGAGCAGGCGAATCTGGTCGTCGTCGGCGCCGAAGTGCCCCCGGTCGCGGTGGTCAGGGCCAGGGGTGGGCTCGCCCAGGCTCTCATCGAGCTCGTGCAGCAGGTAGGCGTGCAGCGCTGGGCGGTCGAGGCCTGCGGCGTAGCCCAGCTTTTCGGCGGCCAGCAGGGCTTCCACCACGTGCACCGTGGCCCAGGGGCTCACCTCCGAGGTGGGCCAGGTGCCCCAGATGCCCTCGGGCTGGTGGCGGCCGTCTTGCAGCTTCTTTATCAGAAAATTAACTACCTTCTGGCCCTTGAAAGCCGTGCCTTGCAGGGTGGCAATGCGCTGCTCCAGCAGCAGGCCCAGCAGGCGCGAGGCGGCCTGCTCGTTGCAGAGGTAGGCGTATTCCTGCAGGTGATGAATCTCGGCCAGCAGCGTGGGCAGGGCGTCGCTTTCCACGCGCAGCTGCACCGCGCCCAGGCTGGGATTGAGGGGCAGGGTAATGGTGGTGTCGGGGGCCGTGAGCACGGCGTAGGTACCCACGCGCTCGCGGGTGCCCACGGGCAGCACCGGCAGGCTGCGCTGCTCGCCGTCGGCGTAGCCGCTGGCCTGCTCCAGGCCAAAGGCCACTTGCAGCGAGTCGGCCGCGGCGGGGGCCGTCACGGTCAGCGTATCGAGCAGGGCCGTAGCCACGCGGTGGGCCTGGCGGCGCACCACCTGCCCGCCCACCCGGAAGGTAGCGGTGAGCCGGGCCGTATCGGGCTGGTAGTTCAGGGCCTTGCCCAGCAGCTGCACCCGGTCGCCGGCTACCAGGAAGCGCGGCCCGCTGAGCGTGGCCAGCAGCGACTTGAAGGCCCGCACCCGGCCGGTGGCCGTGCCGACGCGCCGGTGGTTGTCGGAGCCGATGACGAAGGTTTCCCAGCTCGTCACGTCGTCGGGCAGCACCACATTGGTGTGGGCGCGGCCCTGGCCGTCGGTCACGAGGGTGGGCCGCCACCAGGCGTAGTCGCTGAAGTGGCGGCGCAGCGCCAGGCGCGGGTCGGTGCCGGGCAGCAGGTCGCTGCCGGCCGGCTGCCCGGCCAGGGCGGCTTTGCTTTTGAGAGTGATGAGCACCACGCCCCCGCTGGCCCGCGCCCCATACATGGCCGCCTCGGGGCCTTTGAGCACTTTCATCTCCTGAATGTCATCGGGCGAGATGTCAGTCAGCTTGCCGCTGAAGGGCAGGCCATTGACGATGTAGAGCGGCTGCTCGCCGGCCGCCCCGGTCGCCATGCCCCGGATGAGCACATTAGCCGGCGCGCCACTGACACTGACGCCCGCCGCCCGGCCTCGCAGGCTGTAGCCGACGACTGAGCTTACGCTGCCCGTGATTTCGCGGCGCGTTGGCGCACCGTAGCCCGTTACCACCACTTCCGAAAGCTGCTGCGCCGACTCGCTCAGCACCACGGTGAGCTTGCCGGTGTAGTCGAGGGCCTGCTCCTGGGTTACGTAGCCGACGAAGGAAAAAAGCAGCGTCTGGGTGTCCATCGGCACGTGCAGCACGAAGCTGCCGTCGGCATCGGTCGAGGTGCCCAGGGTAGAGTTTTTGACCAGCACCGTGACGCCGGGCAGGCCCTCCTCGGTGTCGCGAGCCACCACGCGGCCGCGCACCAGGCGTGTATTCAGGCCCGGCCGGCTGGGCTGCGTCACCTGAATCTTGCGCTGCTCGGGCGCTACCACCGGCCGGGCCACCACCGGCGTGAGGCGCCACAGCCATTGGTTGAGGCGGTGGCTGAAGGCGGGGGCCAGCCGCCGCTCGGTCCGGCGCAGGCGGAAGTAGGTCTGGCCGTCGGCCGGGGTCAGCACGAGGTCGGGCGGCAGCAGGCAGCTGCTGTCGGCCAGCAGCACGGCCACGCGGTAGCGGCCGGGCGCCAGGCCCTGCAATGGCTCGTGGGCCGGCTGCAAGCGCTGAAACTTCGGCTGGTCGGGCCGGGTGAGCAGCACGTAGAGCGGCCGGGCAGTGCTGTCGGGCAGCAGCAGTTGCAGGCGCCCCTGCCCGGCCAGCGTTTGGTCCGGGTAGTCGAGCTGGGGCGGCCCCTGCCGCGGCTGGAACGGCACCGGGCGGCTGGCTCGCCGCTGGCGCTGCTTCAGGGCCGGCCGGCTAGGGGTAGCCGGCGCATACTCCCAGGGCCGCAGCGCCGCCTCGGTGTAGGCAACGTCGCCGAGCGGCAGCGGCGTGCGCAGGCCCGCGCCATTGAGCGGCCCTAGCTGGGCGGGGTCGAGGCAGTCCATTTTTACCACGCCGGGCGTGAACTGGTAGCGGTAGAGCGGCTCAAACAAAAACTTGCGCCGCCCGCCGTTGGCTGCCCCGTCTTCGGCGCGCAGGGGCCGCAGCAGCAGCGAGTCGGGCGCGAACGGCCCGGCCACCGTCATGCCCGCGTAGTAGCGCCCGTAGCTGCCCGAGAGCGGGCGCAGCACCGCGCCCTGGCGCAGCGTCGAGGGCACCTGGCCGCGCACCGCCACCAGGGTGCGGCGCAGGGCCAGCAGCTCGTCGGGTTGCAGCTGGGCGGGGCGCTTTTCCACGCGCAGCTCGGCGCAGGCGTAGTTGGGGTCGAGGCCGAGCGTGAGCTTGTGCCGGGCCAGCAGGTACACGTCGCGCAGCGTGATGAGGCGGTTGGCAGTGCGAATGCTGAGCGTGTGGTGCCCGCTGTCGGCCACGGCCACGTAGGGCTGATTTTCGTTAACGTCGTGAATGTAAGCCGGCTGGCCATCCACGTACACTGCAATCGGGGCCTGCACCCGGCCCGAATCCACCACGAACACCGACACCTGCGTGAGCCCGCCCGGCGCCGGCCGGTACTCATAAAACGCCCCCTCGGCCGGGTACAGAAAGTGGTAAAATTGCAGCGAATCGAGCCCCAGCTGGTGGTGCCACTGCTGCCAGGCCAGCCGCTGCCGCTGGGTGGTGTAGTGGCTGAAAGTTGCCGCGAGCGCAAAGCGCTGCCGGGCCACCCGCCCCGGCACCGGCGGCGCGGTGTCCGGAATCGTGGGCAGGGTGCTTTGCGCAAACTTGCTGCTGTAGGCGTAGGCCGTGAGGTCGGCATCGGGCACCGGCCGGCCGTGCTCGTCGGTCACCACGAAGCCGAGCCGCAGGCGCTGGCCGGGGTAGGCAATGGCCGGCTGCTCGGCCACGATGTTCAGCGCCCGCTGCACCGGCCCCACCGAGTACTCAGCCGTTTGCAGCGTCCCGCCCCAAGGGTAGTGTAGCGACACGTGCCAGGTAGCCACGTTGCTTTCCCGAATAGCTAGTTGATAGCCAGTGCCATAGCCCCGGTAGCGCAGGGTATTGTCGCGGTACACGTAGTACCAGAACGGCAGCCCGTGCGGGTTGGCCACGGCCAGGCGCAGCGAGTCGGCGGTGCGGGCCGAGCCCAGGATAAGGCCAGCGTTGTCGCCGCGCAAATACACTTCGGCCGAGCGGCCGGCCGCGTCGCGCACCCGGTAGCCGGTAGCCTGCGGGTTCACGGGCAGGGCCAGCGGCAGCCGTACCGGGCCGCTGCGGAAGTAAAGGCTGTCGCCGGGCGCCGGGTTGAGGCGCGCAATTTCCAGCCGGGCGCGGTGCGGCCGGGGCAGGCCCAGCGAGTCGTAGCTGAGGCGCACCGAGTCGTCGTCCAGGGTCAGGTGCAGGCGGCCGGGGTCAAGGGAATACAGCAGGCTGGCGGTTTCGACGTGCCGCTCGTTATCGCTGGTCAGAAACGTGGCCTGCACCTCGTAAGTAAGCTCCGCATTCGGGAAAATATCGGCCGGCAGGTTCACCCGCGTTTCGCCGGTGGGGTCGAGGGCCTGGGTGTGGGTCCAGAGGGTATCGGGCACAAACAGGCGCCGGCCCAGCACCTGGCGCGGCCCGCTGCTGGGCACTACCGTCAGCCGCACCCGCGCATCAAGCAGGTTAAGCTCGCTGGCATCGGTGCCCCGCAAAAAGACGGCCTGCGGCTGTCCGCGCCGGGGTTCCTTCTCCAGCATCCGCATGGTGAAGCTGCTGTTGTTCAGTTCATAATCTTCAAACTTAAACTCGCCCTCGGCCAGTGCGTGCCCGCCCTCGTCTTCGAGGCTGAGGCTGGCCGTGGTGCCCACCCGCAGGCCCAGCGTATCGGTGAGCGGCAGGCTGAACTCGTAGGAGCCGGGGCGCACCGGGCGCAGGCTAGCCAGGCGCTTGCGCCGGGCCAGGCCGCTGTTGCTGAGCCACAGCGTGAGGGGGTGGGTGCTGGGCCGGCCGCTGCCGCGCCGCAGCACCCGCGCCTTCAGGCGCAGGGTGTCGTGGGTGGGGCGGTAGCGCGGCTGGCTCACCACCAGGTAGCTCTGCCACTTTTGCTGGGTGCGGGTGGGGCGCTCGTCGCGGTGCTGCTCGCGGCGGCGCTGGCGCTCGTCGCGCACGTCTTCGCTAAAGGGCGAGCGCAGCAGCCCCACCAGCCCCGTGGTAGTGCTGGAGGCGTGTTTGAGGTCGCGCACGGTGCGCCACACCGGCCCCGTAACGTAGCCCAGCGGCCGGCCATACAGCACGCGGCGGCCCACGCGCAGCCAGCCGCCGGCCAGCCAGTTGAAGTGGCCCGGCTGCTGGTAAGTCTGGGCCAGCGGGTGAAAGGTGGTGCGCCCGCCGGCCGTCACGGCCACGATGCCGGCCCGGCTGGGCCGGGCGCGGCGGTAGGTGCGCGTGGCCGGGTCGTAGGGCAGGGGCCGGCTGCCCACCGCCACCTGCGCATCAGCCAGGAACTGGCCCAGCGAGTCGCGCACGGCCAGCGCCAGGTCGGTTTGGTTGTCGATGACTTGCAGCGTGCGCGAAGTTTCGGCGCGCAGCCAGTACACCAGTTCGGGCCCTTCGGTGTGGGCCACCAGGTAGTAGCCCAGCGGCAGGCGCGGCCAGGCCGGCTTGTCGCTGGGAAAGGAATCGACGGCCAGGGTGAAGAAATCGGGCCGGGCGGCCCGCAGCCCGTGCTCGTAGAGGCGCTGGGCCTGGGTGGTAGTCAGCCGGAAAACCTTGGTGAGGTAGCTGCTTTGGCGGGCTTTGGCCAATTGTTGCTGGGCCAGCACCGGCAGGGCCAGCCAGCACAGCAGCAGGGTGAATACAAGTTGGTACATAAGCGGCGGGGTAGGGATTGGCTACCTGATGCCGCCACTAGGGTTATTGCACAGCTAGGTTTGGAAGCAGTGCCTAAAAAACTGATATCAACTAAAAAGAACGTCATGCTGAGCTTGCCGAAGCATCTCTACCTTCGGCAAGCTCAGCATGACGTTCTTCTTTAGGGTATTAGGACCTTACGGGTTAGTCGACCACAGCCCAGCTTCCTTGATGAAAATGCGCCGGTTCAGTTTCAATTGCGAGATAATAAACTCGGCAATGTCCTCGGGCTGCATCACTTTGTCGGGGTTGCCGTCGGTGAGGTTGTTGTTGATGGCCAATTCAGTAGCTACCGTGCTCGGCGTAAGCGCCGAAACCCGGATGTTGTGCTTGCGCACCTCCTGCATCAGGGCCTCGCTCAGGCCCATCACGGCAAACTTGGAGGCGCTGTAGGCGCTGCTGCCGGCCGCGGCGCGCAGCCCTGAGGTCGAGGAGATGTTGATGATGTCGCCGCTTTGGCGCGCTATCATGGCGGGCAGGGCGGCCCGCGTCACGTAGTACACGCCCAGCAAATTCACGCGGATAATGTGCTCCCAGTCGGCCACCGGCATGTCCAGGAACTTGGCAAACGTGCCGATACCCGCGTTGTTAATCAGGATGTCGAGCGGCCCCAGCTCGCCCGTGATGTGGGCCACGGCGGCGTTCACGGCGGCTTCGTCGGCCACGTCGGCGGCGGCGAAGCTGGTTTTCACGCCCAGCTTTTGCAACTCGGCAGCTACCTCCTGAATTTGGTTTTCGGAGCGGGCCAGCAGGCCTACGTGCACGCCTTCGTGGGCCAAGGCGATGGCTACGGCCTTGCCGATGCCCTTGCCGGCGCCCGTTACGAGGGCAACTTTTCCGGTTAGTTTTTCCATGATGAAGAAAGAAATAGTGGGGCGGAGTGCCCGGCCTATAACTCGCCAGGGGGTGCCAGGGTTAAGAAGCCGCCCGGTAGCGCGCCGCCGCTGCGGTGCCGCGGGGCAGCTTACTTTGCCAATTCCTATGAAAACCATTGTTATTACCCAAGCCGGCGGCCCCGACGTGTTGCAGCTGCAAGAGCACCCCCAGCCGGTGCCCGCCGCCCACGAAGTGCTCATCAAAGTGAAGGCCGCCGGCCTCAACCGCTCCGATATCGCCCTGCGCGAGGGCAAGTACGGCGGCCAGCCGGTGGCCGGCGTGGTGCCCGGCCTCGAAGTAGCCGGCGAGGTAGTGGCCGTGGGCGCCAGCGCCGCCCGCTGGCAGGTGGGCGACCGCGTGTGCGCCCTGCTCAGCGAGGGCGCCTACGCCGAGTACGCCGCCGTGGACGCCCGCCACTGCCTGCCCGTGCCCACCGGCTGGTCGCTGCTGGAAGCCGCCAGCCTACCCGAAACCGTGTTCACGGTGTGGGCCAACGTGTTTCAGGCGGCCGCCTTGCAGCCCGGCGAAACGGTGCTGGTGCACGGCGGCAGCAGCGGCATTGGCCTCACTCTCATCCAGTTGGGGCACGCGCTGGGCCGCCGGGTGCTGGCCACTGCCGGCTCGCCCGGCAAGTGCCACGCCTGCGAGCGGCTGGGTGCCGCCCGCTGCATCAACTACCGGCACGAAGACTTCGAGCAGGCGTTCAAAAACGAGAAAATCAACGTCATTCTCGACATGGTGGGCGGCGATTACACCGCCAAAAACCTGCGCCTGCTGGCCCCCGACGGCCGCCTCCAGTACATCAACGCCATGCAGGGCGCCAAGGTCGAACTCAACCTGCTCGACATCATGACCAAGCGTCTGCGCCTCAGCGGCAGCATGCTGCGGCCCCAGTCGGCCGAGTTCAAGGCCGCCCTGGCCGCCGAGGTCGAGAAGCACGTGTGGCCGCTGGCCGCCAGCGGCCAGCTGGAGCCGGTTATCTACAAAACTTTCCCGCTGGCCGAAGCGGCCAAAGCACAGGAATTGATGGCCAGCAGCGAGCACATTGGCAAGATTCTGCTGGTGAACGAGGGATAGGAGAGCTAACTAAAACGTCTGTCGTGCTGACGCAGGAAGCATCTCGTCAGGTTTAGCAGGCTAGCCCCGCTCTACTCTGACAAGATGCTTCCTGCGTCAGCATGACAGACGCGAAGGGTGCGAAGCGACTGCGCTACTTCAGTACCTGGGCGGCGTGCTCCTTGGTATCGGGGCGCTTGATAACCTTCTCAATCACGCCATTGGCATCAATTAGAAACGTGGTGCGCACGGTGCCCCAGTAGGTTTTGCCGTAGTTTTTCTTTTCCTGCCACACGCCGTAGGCGTTCACAATGGCCTTGTCGGCATCGGCCACAAGTGGGAAGTTTAGGTCGTATTTCGCCGCAAACTTGCCGTGCGAGGCCGCGTCGTCGGTGCTCACGCCCACTACTTTAATGCCCTGGGCGGCGAGTAGGGCCTCGTTGTCGCGCAGGTTGCAGGCCTGGGCGGTGCAGCCGGGCGTGTCGTCTTTGGGGTAGAAGTACAGTGCCACGCGCTGGCCGCGCAGGCTGCTCAGCGTGAACGGGTTGCCGTGCTGGTCGGGGGCGGTGAAGTCGGGGGCTAGGGCGCCGGGCTCAGGGAGCATTTTGGGTAATTGTTAATGGTAAATTGTCACGTAAGGCGGTTGTCATTGCGAGGGCAGCGCGGTAACCTTGCCTCGTCGCTAGGGCTACCATCTCAACGAAGCGAACAACAAGGCAAGGTTGCCGCGCTGCGCTCGCAATGACAGCCGTCTTTCGCTGAATACTATTATAGACTCAGCGGGATAACCTTCTCGTTACCTGCCTGGTCGGTGAGGCGCAGCTCGGCGGGGCCGCGCAGGGCGGGCCCCAGCGTGTCGCCGGCCACGGTGAAGAGCGTGGCGTTCTTATACTCGTAGCGCAACAGGCGGAAGCGCCCGCCCACCAACAGCTTGTAGCTGGCCAGCCCCGACATATCGTCGCCGACCCGGAAGGTGAGCTGGCCGCCGGCCCGGCCCAGCAGCTGGGCCGTAGGCGCCTTGGTATCGGTGTAGAGCCGGAACTGGCCAAACTGCTTGAGGTTGGCCGCAATCTGGGTGCCGGCCTCATTCCAGACGCCGCCCACGTAGGCCCGGCCGCCGTTGGCCGACACGCTGTAGATGGCGGTGCGGGTGCGGTCGGCGGGCGGCGTGGTGGGCTTCAGGGTGAGGCGCAGGGGCAGGTAGAGCGGCACCAGGGGCGTGCCTACCGTCCAGCTTTCGGGGGCCAGCGGGCCGGCGTCGGCGCGGTGCAGGGTGCTGAGGTAGAGGTTGGAAAACAGCGTTTGCGGCCCAAAAACCACGTTGAGGTAGGGCGTGGCGTAGTTGGTTTCCTGGCCGGGCACCAGCATGGCCTGGCGGTCGAAGGCCTGGCGCAGCTCGCCGAGCAGCAGCGAGTCGGGCAGGCCGGCGCGCAGGTCGTAGAGGTAGGTGGTGGCCGCGCCCACCGAGTAGCTGGGGCGCAGGGCCAGCTGGCGCCCGCCGCGGCGCAGCAGCAGGTGCTGTGGCTGGCCGGCGGTGTCGGTGGGAGCGTGCAGCGCCGTGGCCCGCAGCAGGTTACGGGTGATGTCATAGGTCAGCTTGGGCTTGGCGGGGCTGGCCGCGCCGGGCAGCTTGGCGTAGTCGGCGGGCTTCTGGCCGCGCAGCACAAGGTGGGCGGTGGCCTTGTTGTTGTAGGCGTCGGCTAGCTCTAAGTCAACGGTATACACCTGGCCATCCTGCACGTCGAGCTTGCCCTGGCCCAGGCCGGCGGGCGTGTAGAAGGGCAAGTCGTCGCCGTCCTCCACCCACAGCTTTTGCAGGGTGCGGCCGGCGGTGTGGGCATAGGCATAGTCCACGAAGTTGTTGACCTGCCGGGTGCCGGTGGGGAAGGGCACCGCGTCGATAAGGTGCTGGTAGTGCGGCTGGCCGTTCACGCGCACCGTCACGCGCTGGATGCCGTTCTTGTTCCAGGCATTGTCGAACCGGTCGAAGCCCTGCAACAGCAAGCCCACTGGCCCGTAGCATGCCACCGTATCGGGCCAAGCGGTGTTGGCACCGGGCAGCGGCTGCAACTTGGGTACCAGCAGCGCCCGCTCGAAGCGCCCGCGCACCCGGGCCCCGATGGCCAGCGGCTCCACGGCCAGCGCCTGCAAGGTGGGCCCGGTGTGGTCCTGAATTTCGGTGAAGCCGCCCCACTGCAAGGGGTTGAGCTGGCGGTCCTGGGCGTCGCGTACCTCCCAGTGCAGGTGCGGGCCGGCCGAGCCGCCGGTATTGCCCGACAGGGCCACCTCCTCGCCGCGCTTCACCGGAAACTGGCCTTTGTCGAAAAATAGCTCCAGCTCGTACGTCTGCTTCTCGTACTGGCGGCGCAGCAGCTCGGCCCCCGCCCCGCCCTCAAACTTGTTGAGGTGGCCGTACACGGTGGTCAGGCCGTTGGGGTGGGTGATGTACAGCACGTTGCCGTAGCCGAAGGCCGACTGCTTGAGGCGCGAGACGTAGCCATCGGCCGCCGCGTACACGGGCTTGTTGACCCCGCCGCCGGTCTTGATGTCGAGGCCGCCGTGGAAGTGGTTGGGCCGCAGCTCGCCCATGCTGGCCGCCAGAAAGCCCGGCTGCCCCGGCGCAATTGGAAAGAGGAAATAGCCCGGCGCCACGGCTACCTTGCCCGCCGCGGCGGCCGGCCTGATGGGCCCACTGGCCCGGCGGGCAGTGGTATCATCCTGGCCATCGTCCTGGCCGTAGCCGATAGTAGTGAGCAATAGCAGGCCGCCCAGCGCCGGCAGGGCTAGCCAGCGCATTCTATTAGTAGTCAGCAAAATAAATCGAACTTGAATAACGAAAAAGTAGGCGTGCGCCGGGGCGCGTTCGGGCACGTGGGTACGTCGCGGCGCACGTGGGCACCGGCCGCCGGAGGCAGTACAACGCTGGCGGGCGCCGTAGCGCGTCCCTACCGCACGGGTACTTCCAGAATTCTTTCGCCTTCGAGGTAGCCCACGAGTTCGTCGCCGGGCTGCACCGGGCCCACGCCGGCGGGGGTGCCGGTGAAGATGAGGTCGCCCTGCTTGAGGGTGATGTACTGCGACACGAAGGCCAGAATCTTGGCAAAGGGGTGCAGCATGAGGCTGGAATTGCCCTGCTGGCGCACCTCGCCGTTCACTTCCAGCTGGAAGCTGATGTTGGCCAAGTCAGGGAAATCGGCCACCGGCTTGAAGGTAGGCGACACGGGCGCCGAGCCGTCAAAAGCCTTAGCCAGCTCCCAGGGCAGGCCTTTTTTCTTGAGCTCGCTTTGCAGGTCGCGGGCCGTGAAGTCGATGCCCAGCCCGATGGCGTCGAAGTAGGTGTGGGCAAACTTTTCCTCGATGTGGCGGCCGTTTTTGCTGATGCGCAGCACCAGCTCCAGCTCGTGGTGCACGTCTTTGGAAAAATCGGGCACGAAAAACGGCTGGCCGCGCTGCACCAGCGCCGTTTCGGGCTTGAGGAAGATGACCGGGGCCGTGGGCACCTCATTTTGCAGCTCGGCAATGTGGTCGGCGTAGTTGCGGCCGATGCAGATAATTTTCATGGACGAAGGATGGCGGGAGAGGGGAGGGCTGGCCGGCCACCGGGCCGGCCGCCGCGGCCCCACGCGGGGCCGGCTGGCACAAAGTAAACATTTCCCCCGCCCCGTTGCGTATAGGCTGCACGGCTGAGGCCGCCGGCTAGGGGCCATTGGGGCCGGGCGGGCGGGGCTAGGCTACTCTTTCTCTAACCCTTACCAACGCTTTTTTCATGTTCAAGAAATTCCTTCTGGCCGGCAGCCTGCTGCTCGCCGCCGGCTGCACCACGGTGCCCATCACGGGCCGCCGCCAACTCAGCCTGGTGTCAGACAGCGAGATGAACACCCTGGCCGTAACGCAGTACAAGCAAACGCTGACCACGGCCAAGCTCTCGACCAACGCGGCCGAGGTAGCGATGGTGCGCCGCGTGGGCGAGCGCGTGGCCGCCGCCGTGCAGCAGTATTTCAAGCAGCAGGGCCAGAGCAATCAGCTCGAAGGCTACCAGTGGGAATTCAACCTCATCGACGACCCTAAAACGGTGAATGCCTGGTGTATGCCCGGCGGCAAGGTAGCCGTGTACACGGGCATTCTGCCCCTCACGCGCGACGAAAACGGCCTGGCCGTGGTGCTGGGCCACGAGATTTCGCACGCCGTGGCCAAGCACGGGGCCGAGCGCATGAGCGACCAACTGGCCCTGCAACTGGGTGGCACCGCCCTGGCCACCGCGTTTTCGCAAAACCCTACTGCCACCGGCAGCCTGTTTAATACCGTAGTTGGGGCCGGCGAGCAGGGCGCGGCGCTGGCCTTCAGCCGCCGCCAGGAAAGCGAGGCCGACCACCTGGGCCTGATTTTTATGGCGATGGCGGGCTACGACCCGGCCGGCGCAGTGCCCTTCTGGGAGCGCATGGCGGCCCAAAGCCAGAACAATACGCCCGTTTTCCTCTCCGACCACCCCGCCGATGCCCAGCGCATTGCCGATATTCAACGCCTGCTGCCCGAGGCCCAGAAGTACTACAAGCCCCGCTAGGGGGCGGGCCAGCTACGAAGTTTCCACGCTCAAAAAGGCGCGCTGGCTAGGGCTGGTGCGCCTTTTTTTAGGCGCAGGGCCGGGGGCCAAGTGCGGAGGTAAATCAATTTGCCAGGCGGGCTCGTATGACGGGCGTTCACGAGCCTTGTGGCGCAAAGGAAGCGGCCTATTATGCGTACTCTACCCCGTTTGTTTGGTTTGCTGCTGCTGGGCTTGCTCAGCAGCCTGCTCCTGCTGGCTTCGTGCGAAACCGCGCGCCGCCGTGAGGCCAGCGACCCCACCCGCGAGGCGCAGCGCCTGAGCGACGCGGCCGGGGCCTCGCTCTCGGGCTCGGCCAGCAGCCACCAGATTATGCACCTCGATGGCAAGGGCGCCGTGAAGTACAAGCTTTCGCAGGCCGTGATGGCGGCGGCCCTCATCCGGCAGTTCGGCGACGGCACCGTTATCGACCGCATCATGGTGCGCCGGGCGCCCGGCAGCGAAGAAAAGCAGCCCGTGTACTACCTCATCGGCATGGGCCACCAGAACGGCGCCTACCGGGCCATGGCCCTGCCCCTGCGCGGCACCGACGACAGCACGTATTACCTCACACCCACTGCCAGCCGCTACGTCATCACGGGCGTGGGCTGCCCCAGCTGCTACTTCGATTTTGAGGACGGCCACATCGTGGGCACCACCTGCGACGACAACTCGGGCGGCAGCTCCTGCACCATGAAAGTACTGGATGCCAACGAAGTATTTGCCAAAGTGGCTACCGAGGACCCCACCACCAGCAAGAAGCGCAAATGAGCCGCGCCGCTAAGTGGGCACTGCGCCTGAGCCTCGCCGCCCTGGCCGTGTTGTTAGCTAACGACAGCGGCCGGCCCACTCGCCCTAAGTCGTAAGCAAGGCTACGCCGCGTGCCACTCGCCGCCGAGCACCGTGGCGCGCGCCCGAAAGTCGTCGTCAAACAAGCATAAGTCGGCCCGGTAGCCGGGAATAATTCGGCCAATTTCGTGGGCCAGCCCTACCACCCGCGCCGGGTAGAGCGAGGCCATGCGCAGGGCCTCAGCCAGCGGCAGGCCCACGTGCCGCACGCAGTTGCGCACGGCCAGCAGCATGGTCAGAGCCGAGCCGGCCAGGGTGCCTTTTTCATCCACGAAGTAGTTGTCCTGCTGCCGAAAGCGGTAGGCGCCGGTAGTGCTCGCCGTCACGGCGTCGGTGATGAGAAATAGGCGCTCCCCCATGATTTTGTGGCTCACGCGCACGGCCGGGTAGGCGCAGTGCACGCCGTCGGCAATGATACTGGCGTGGGCCGCGGGGTGGTCGTAGGCGGCGCCCACCAGCCCCGGCGCCCGGCTCTCGAAGCCCGACATCGCGTTGAACAGGTGGGTGGTAGTCGTGAAACCGTCGTCAAACGCCGCCGTGGCCTGCTCGTAAGTAGCCGCCGAGTGGCCCGCCGATAGCACCACGCCGGCAGCCCGCAGCCGGGCCACTACGGCCGGGCTCACCCGCTCGGGCGCCAGGGTCATCAAGCGGAGCGCCCCGCCAGCCTCTGTTAGCAGCTCGTCAATATCTTCGACGCTGGGGGTTTGAACGAATTCTTCTCGGTGCGCACCTTTTTTAGCGGGGTTGATGTAGGGGCCTTCGAGGTGCAGGCCCAGCAGGCCGGGCGTGGTAGGCAGGGCAGCCCGCACGGTGGCCAGCGCCTGGCGCATGAGCGCGGGCGGGCTGGTGGGTAGGCACGGCAAAAAGCTGGTAGTGCCGTGGCGCAGCGTGTGGGTACGCAGGTCGGCCAGCACGGTGGCCGTAGGCTCGACGGAAAACAGCCCGCCGGCCCCGCCGTAAATCTGCAAATCGACGAAGCCCGGCGCCAGGTGCAGGCCGTGGCCGTCGCGCCGGGGCACTTCGGCCGGTACGTCGGCGCTGGCTGGCAGCACCGCCGCGATGCGGCCGTTGTCGATGAGCACCGCGTAGTTGGGTAGCACCTCGGCGCCGGTATACACGGTGCAGGGCGTGAGTAAGTAGCGCATAAAAAAACAGGGAAACGCCCCGCGCGGCTGGTGGCCGGAGCGAAGTGAAGCAGCAGGTTGAATGTTCAATCAGCCGCAAAAAACTGCTGCGCCTGCGGGCAGCGCTCCAGCCAGGCCAACTTGGGGTGCCCGGCTATTGCTCATGGCCCACGGCTCGCCCACTGGCCCACGCCTGTGCGGCCGGGCTAGTACTCTTCGCCGACGCCGGCCGCCCCGGCTGCCGCAGCACCAGCGCCACGCAGTAGCAGCCGTGCAGGATAAAAGAAACGATGGTGTGAATAAACCACACGTTCTGGTTGAATTTCAACGAATAATGCCGCAGCATGTAGTTGCTAAACAGCGCGATTTGGAGGTAGCCCAGAAAGTACAGGGCCAGCCCTGCCGACACCCAGAACATGGGCTCGCGCCAGAGGCTGACCACCTGCGCATCGCGCAGCAACTGCCTGAAATGCATTACTACCAAACCCAGTATTAGCAGGCTTTGCAGCACCTGCTGGCCGGGTTTGAACCACGTCAGGTCCGGCGCCAGCAGGCAATCGACGATGGTGTAGGCCACGAAGCCACCTACCAGCCACGGCAGCCCCCGGTGCAGGCCGGCCGAGCGCACGGCCGCGCCGTAGACCAGGGCCAGCAGCACCAGTTCGCCCACCGTGTAGATGGGCATGATAAACAGGTTGTTGACGTGGTAGAGCGCCAGGCCGCAGCCCAGCAGCTCCAGCGGCAGCTCGAACCAGGCCAGCCAGGCCAGGTAGCGCAGCGGGGGCGCCAGCCGGTGGTAGTGCCTGGCACCCAGCCCCGCCGCCACTGCGGCCAGCAGCAGCGTAGTACCTATCGGGAGCAGCTGCGCCAGGGTAGGCAGCGGATTCGGCAGCGGAAAGGACATGAAGCAAAAGCGGCTAGCGGCCGGGGGTGGGCGCGGGCTCCGTGCCCGGCCTGGGTGCAAGGGGAGCGCCGGTCGCGCTAGGCCGTCACCTCGGCGGCCAGGGCGCTCAGGTCGAGCCCGTCGAAGGTGCCCGAGGTCATCAGCAGCAGGTTGGTATCGGCCCACTGCTGGGCGTGCAGGAAGTCGGCCAGCGCTTGGCTATCGGTAAAAACCTGTAAATCGGGCCGCTGAAAGGCTTCCTGCACGGCCGCGGGGGCTAGCGGCGGCAGGCGCTTGTGCTCCAGCACATGGGGGTTAAAGTACACCACCGCCACGTCGGGCGCGTCGAAGCAGTGTGCGTACTGAGGCAGAAAGGCCGGGTTGAGCGAGCTGAACGTGTGCAGCTCCAGGCAGGCCACCAGCCGCCGCTCGGGAAACTGCTGCTTGAAGGCCGTGGCCGTGGCGCGCAGCTTGCTGGGCGCGTGGGCAAAGTCCTTGTACACCACCGACCGGGCGCCGGCCTGCACCAGCTCCAGCCGCCGCGCCGCACCTTTGAAGGTAGCTACCGCCTTGTAAAAGTCCTTGCCCTTGATGCCCAGCTGCTTGCACACTTCCTTGGCCGCCGAGATGTTGCGCAGGTTATGCTCGCCAAACACCTGGATGGGCACTTCCTCGTCCTTTTTGGTGATGAGGAACGTTTGGCCGTTGCGAATGACGTGCTCGTGCGGGCCGTAGCCCACGTACGTCACGTCGGGGCTGCTGGGCACGGCCACGAGTTGGGTTTGCTCGTCGTCGCGGTCGTAGATGAGCACGCCGGCCTTGGGCGTCTGGTGGGCAAAAATCTCGAACTGCTCGCGGTAAATTTCCTCGGTCGGAAACACGTTGATGTGGTCCCAGCTAATACCCGAAATCACCCCGATGTGGTGCTGGTAGAGATGAAACTTGGGCCGCCGGTCCACCGGCGACGACAGGTACTCGTCGCCCTCAATAATGATAACCGGCGCCTCATCCGTGAGCTGCACCATCAAATCGAAGCCCGCCAGCTGCGCGCCCACCGCGTAGTCGAACTGGCGATTGTGGTAGCGCAGCACGTGCAGAATGCAGGCCGTGATGCTCGTTTTGCCGTGCGAGCCGCCAATTACCACCCGCTGCTTGTCCTTGCTGGCCTCGTAGATGTACTCAGGAAAAGAGTAGATTTTCAAACCCAGCGCCTGGGCGCGTGCCAGTTCGGGGTTGTCGGGCCGGGCGTGCATGCCCACAATCACGGCCGCGAGCCCGGCGTGAATCTTCTCCGGAAACCAGCCCTCGGCCGCGGGCAAAATGCCGGCCGCCGCCAGGCGGGCGCGGGCGGGCTCAAAAATCTCGTCATCCGAGCCCGTAACCTGGGCCCCGCGGCGGTGCAGGGCCAGCGCCAGGTTGTGCATGATGCTGCCGCCCACGGCAATGAGGTGAATCTGTTCCAAAGCGTTTTTTATGAGAATCTTACGGCGAAAAATAGCGGGCTGGCCCTGCTCGCCCGGGGCCGTGCCAACCGCCAGCGCAGCCGGCTAAGCTACCCGCAGCCAGCCCGTTGGCGGGGGCGAAAGTACGGCCCGGCTTGCGCTCGCCAGCCGCTAGCGGCCCTAGCCAGTAGCGGCGAGCGGCTTTCTTTTCGGGCACTTATTGGTTAGCTTTGTTAGTTCGGGCACCCAGCTGCCCGGCTGCTTTTTCACCAAGGCAACTCCCGCGCTGTTATCTGCCTTTTGCCCAGCTTATTTGATTATGAACGACCGTATGGACGACCGCCTCAAGCAATCTGCGGCCCGCGCCGTGGCCGCCTTTCAGGGCGGCCGGGGCCAGCGCGGCCCCGTGCCCATGTCGCCCACCGGCAAGCTGCCCCCGCAGCGCCTCGAAATGGAAGCCGCCGTGCTCGGCGCCCTCATGCTGGAGAAGGATGCCCTCACTACGGTGGTGGATATTCTGAAATCGACCAGCTTTTACAAGGACGGCCACCAGCGCATCTACAAGGCTATCAGCAACTTGTTTGACAAGTCGGAGCCCATCGACCAGCTCACCGTGGTGCAGGAACTGCGCGAGATGGGCGAGCTCGAAGCCGCCGGCGGGGTGGGCTACGTGGCCGGCCTCACCATGCACATCAACTCGGCAGCCAACATCGAGGCGCACGCCAGGGTCATTCTGGAGGCGGCCATCAAACGCGAGCTCATCCGCACGGCCACCGACATCCTGCGCGACGCCTACGAGGAAACCACCGACGTGTTTGAGCTGCTCGACGCTACCGAGAAGAACATCTTCCAGGTGTCGGAAGACAACATGCGCAAGGGCGTCGATTCGATGCAGGATTTGATGGTGAAGGCCATCAAGGAGCTCGAAGAAAAGAAGCACCAGAAGGATGGCCTCACCGGCGTGCCCACCGGCTTTGCGGCCCTCGACCGCGTGACGAGCGGCTGGCAACCTTCTGACTTAGTGATTATTGCGGCCCGACCCGGCATGGGCAAAACCGCTTTCGTGGTGTCGGCCATGCGCAACGCGGCGGTCGATTTTAAGAAGCCGGTGGCTATTTTCTCCTTGGAAATGTCGTCGCTCCAGCTCGTCAACCGCCTGATTTCGGCCGAGGCGGAGCTGGACTCCGAGAAAATCAAGAAGGGCAACCTCGCCGACTACGAGTGGGCGCAGCTCAACCACAAGATTTCCTCGCTCTCGTCGGCCCCGATTTTTATCGACGACACGCCCGCGCTCAGCATCCGGGAGCTGCGGGCCAAGTGCCGGCGCCTCAAGTCGCAGCACGATATTCAGCTCATCATCATCGACTACTTGCAGCTGATGAGCGGCAACGAGGGCGGCAAAAATGGCAACCGCGAGCAGGAAATCGCCAGCATCTCGCGGGCACTCAAGGGCATTGCCAAGGAGCTTAACATCCCGGTTATTGCGCTCTCGCAGCTGTCGCGCTCGGTCGAAACCCGCGGCGGCGACAAGAAGCCCCAACTGAGTGACCTGCGCGAATCGGGCTCTATCGAGCAGGACGCCGACATGGTTATCTTCCTGTACCGGCCTGAGTATTATAAAATTACCGAAGATGAAATGGGCAACCCGACCCAGGGCATGGGCGAGGTTATCATTGCCAAGCACCGCAACGGCTCGCTCGAAACGGTGCAGCTCAAATTTATCGGTCGCTTCACCAAGTTTGCCGACCTCGACGGCTTCGATGGCGGCGATGCGGGCGGCTTCGGCGGTGCGCCGGCCTTTGCGTCCAACTCGTTCCCGACCAGCAGCTTCGACTCGGAGCCGGCCGGCGGGCCCGCGCCGGGCGGCGGCTTCGGCGCGCCCAATACCATCCGGCTAGGCTCGCGCATGAACGATGCGCCGCCCTCGCCCACGCCGTTTCCGAAGGGCAACAGCTTCGGCGAGGAGCCGCCGTTTTAACCCGTCGTTTTGAATAAGTTCGAGAACAAACCCGGTTTTTCTGCCCAAGAAAACCGGGTTTGCTTTTGGGCCTTAGCTTTGCCAGAGCGCTTAACTCACCCGTTTGGAAACACCTGCTACCTTCAATTTTAATCCCCCTAAACCCGCGATTTATTCGCCGCGGGTGGTGTCGGTATTTTCCATGCTGTTCAGCGGGCTAGCGGGGGGAGTGCTCACGCACTCCTCTCTGAAAGCAGTCGGGCAGCCCGCAGAGGCGCAGCGCGCGCTGAAAGCCAGCTTCATCTTTTTCGCCGTTTTGCTCTTCATCAGCTTTGTGTTGCCCCTGCGCAACGCGGGCACCGGCCTGTCGATAGGACTGGGCTACGGCTGGGGCTACTACATGAATGAGTTTTTTCTAAAAAAATGCGTGCCTGACGAGGCCAGCTACCCCCGCAAAAGCTGGTTGAAGCCGCTGCTTATCTGCCTGGCAGTGGTAATTGGAGTATTCGGCCTTGCCGGGGCGCTAACGACCATCTAGCTCAAGTGGTCGATTACACTCTCCCCTTACTCTGCGCAGCCTCGCTGCTGGCCGGCCTCATCGATGGCATGGTGGGCGGCGGGGGCCTCATTCAACTGCCGGCGCTGCTGCTACTGCTGCCCGAAGTGCCGGTGCCTACGGTGCTGGGTACGGGCAAGGTGGCCAGCCTGGCGGGCACGTCGGCCTCAGCCTTTCGGTATTTGCGGGGGCTGGCGGGCGTGGCCATCAACTGGCGCACGGTGGCCGTGGCGGCGGTGGTGGCGGGCTGCTTCGCGCTGCTAGGGGCGCGGGCCGTGAGTGGCCTCAATAAGGAACTAGTGAAGCCGCTGGTGCTGGCCTTGCTGGTGCTGATGGCCGCCTACACCTTCTGGCGCAAAGACTTTGGCAGCCTGCACGCGCCGCGCCTGCGCGGTAGCCGCGAGCTGTGGACGGGCGTGGCGCTGGGCGCCAGCATCGGGTTCTACGACGGGTTTTTTGGGCCGGGTACGGGCAGCTTGCTGCTGTTCGCGTTCGTGGGGCTGTTTGGCTATGACTTCCTGGCTGCTTCGGCCTCGGCCAAGGTGGTAAACGTGGCCACCAACATTGCCGGGCTGGCCTACTTTGTCTCGACCGGGCAGGTGCTGTATCAGTACGCCCTGCCGATGGCCGCCTGCAACGTGCTGGGCTCCTCGCTGGGGGCGCGCCTAGCCTTGCGGCGCGGCACGGGCTTCGTGCGGGTGCTGTTTCTGCTGGTGGTGAGCGCGTTCATTCTCAAGCTGGGATACGAGGTGCTGCATCAGGCGCGGGGCTAGCTGCCACCCGCCCCGCGGCGTTTGCAAGACCGCCTTATTACCTAAAACAGCCGGGCCTGCCGACCAAATGTCAGCAGGCCCGGCTGTTTTGTGGGGTATTAGCTAAGGCCGGCGCGGTTTGGCTTAGAGCTTGAAGCTGAGCGAGAACGAGTAGTTGCGCGGGGCGATGGGGTTGATGCTGTTATCGTCGTGCACGTTGTAGCTCAGCTCGTTGAGCAGGTTGGCCACCCGGGCGCGGAACTGGAAGCGCTGGTAGGCGTAGCCCAGGTTGGCGTCGAACTGGAAGTAGTTGGGCAGGGCAATGAGCTGGAAGGCGTCGCCGCTGGGCCAGGCCTGGCCGGTGGCGGGGTTCACGAGGCGGTTGTTGCGGCCGGCCAGGCGGTCGCCGATGTAGTAGCCGGTGGTGCCCAGCGAGAGGCCGCGCAGGAAGCCGGTTTCGCTGAGGGAGCTGAAGTTGTAGAAGATGCTGGCGCTGGCCGTGTGGGCGGGGTTGTAGCGCAGGCGGCTGCCGTCTTCGTAGATGTTGCTGCGGGTGTAGGCGGTGTTGTTGTAGCTGTAGCCGGCCAGCACCGACCAGCCCAGGTAGGGCTTGCTTTGCACGTCCACTTCCAGGCCCTTGCTCGTGACCTGGCCGGCCAGCTCCTGGGCGTTGGGGAAGGCCGTGGTGTAGGTGGGCGAGCCGGGCAGCACGGTCTGGGCCTGGTTGCTGTTCACGATTTTATACAGCGTCACATTGGCCGAGAGCGCGCCTTGAAACAGGTCGTTCTTGATACCCACCTCGTACTGGTCCACGATGGAAGGGGCCAGCGAGGCGCCGGTCACGTCCACGCCACCGTTGGGCGAGAAGGAGTTGGAGTAAGAGGCGAAGACGGCCGAGGTCTTGATGGGCTGATACACCAGGCCCAGGCGGGGCGAAAAGGCGTTGTCGTAGCGGCGGTTCTCGACGTAGGTACCGGCCGTTTTGGCACTCAGCGTGGCGGGGTTTGCGTAGTAGTACACGTCGCTGGGCGTTTCCTGGTAGCTCCAGCGCAGGCCGGCCAGCACCTTCACTTTCTCGCCGAGGCTCACGAGGTCCTGGGCGTAGAAGCCGGCGCGTCGGGTGTTGTCCTTGGTGAGGGAGTTGCGCACCAAGCCATCGAAACCGCTCACCCGCAGGGCAGGCTGGGCAAGCACCCGGCTGGGGTCCAGGATGTTGATAACGTCGAAGGTCGACACGGCCGTGGTGGCGCTGCTGGGCGAGGCCGGGTTGGTGTAGGCCAGCGTGTTGGTGTTGTACTGGTCGGCATCGGCCCCCACGAGCAGCGTGTGGCCGATGGCGCCGGTGCGAAACTGCCCGGTGAGGTCAATCTCGGCCAGGAAATAGTTCTGGGCCGTTTCCGAGCGTTGCAGGCCCCGGTTCCAGTTGCCGTAGGTGGCGCCGGGCGTAGCCACGATGTTGGTGGGGCGGGCCGCGCTTTGCAGGTCATTATCATAGCGCTGGAAGCCGCCGATGGCCCGCACCGTCCACACGTCGCTGAGGCGGCTGGTGAGGGTAGCGGTGGCGCTGCTCTGCTGGGTGGCATTCAGAGCGCCCGCTACGTTGAGGAAGCGCGAGCGCGAGTCCTGAATCTGGTAGTTGATGGCCCCGATGCCGTAGTCGGGCGTGCGGCGGTCGCGCAGGAAGTCGCCTTCCAGCACAAAATTCGTCTTGGGGCTGAGGCGGAACAGCAGTGAGGGGTTAACGTAAACGCGGTTGTAGCTCACGCCATCGCGGTAGCTGTCGCCCCGCTCGTAGGTGCCATTGAGGCGAAAAGCCACCTTGTCGCTTTGCCCGAGGGCGCCGTACACGTCAAAAATCGGCTTCACCAGCCCGAAGCTGCCCACGCGCATGGTCACCGAGCCGCCGCGCTCGAACAGCGGCTTTTTGGTCACGAGGTTGAGCACGCCACCCGCCGCCACGTTGCCGTAGAGGATGGCCGCACTGCCCTTCAGCACCTCCAGACGCTCCAAGGAGCTGGTTTCGGGCAGGATGCCGTTGTTGAAGCGCACCCCGTTTTTGAAGGTGTTGTTGCTGGTGTAGGCGAAGCCGCGGCTGGCAATTTCCTCCTGCGTGCCGCCGGTGGCGCCCATCACGTACACGCCGGGCGTGTTGGCCAGCGCGTCGCTGAGGCGCAGCACCTGCTGCTGCTCCAGCACCTGGCGCTCTACGGTGAGGCTGGCCTGGGGCATGTCGAGTGGGGCAATGGGCATTTTGCCCACGCTGGCGGGGCGCTGGTTGAGGCTCTTGTTGCCCGTTACGGTCACCTCATCGAGCTGGCGGTCGCCGCGCGCCAGGGTCTGGGGCGCGGCCGTAACGGTCTGGCCAGCCACTACTTCCACCGTCACTTCCTGCGCCGAGTACCCTAGCCCCGTGAAGGTGAGTACCTGCCAGCCGGCGGGCGCTTCCAACTGGAAATTGCCCGATGCGTCGGGCGTGGTGCCGTGGGTGGTGCCACGCACTAGTACCGCCACGTGGTCGGCGCTCTGGCCGTCGGCTAGGGTTACGCGGCCCACGATGGTGCCCATGCGGCGGTGTTGCGCGTGGCGCGGAGCGGCCGGGGCCTGCGTCTGGGCCTGGCCAAGAAGGGGAAGGGCAAGCGTGGAAAGCAGCAGAGAAGAGGAAAGGTGTCGCATGGGCTTATTTAGAATCGTTCAACGCGCTGCAAAGGTGCGGCTGAATTTAGAATCGTTCCAAATAGATTGCGACGGAAGACAAGGCGGCTTTTACCAGCGCCGGCCTTGTTTGTTGGGTAAGTAATTGGTGTAATGAATCTTCTAAATAAAAAAAGCTCCGTAGCGGGAGCTTTTTTTATTTAGAATAAAATTAAATAACCTCGCAGGCGACTAGCTCACCAGAACCTCAGCGCCAACTAGCAGGCTGGCCGGTGCCAAGCCGAAGGCCTCGGCGATGAGCGCATACGAGCGCAGGCGGTCGGCAAAATCGGCGGTGATGCTGGTCAGGATAAGCTCGTCAACCGCGTAGGTCGCCGCCAACTCGGTGAGCTGGGCGTGCACTTGGGCGGGCGTGCCGCTCACCACGCGGCCTTGGTGGTGGCGCAGGCGTGTGCGCTCCAGGGGGCTAAACTGGTAGGCCGCCGCCTCGGCAGCCGTGGGGTAGGGGCCGCGCACGCCCTGCTCGAAGCGCAGCAGCTGCATCAGCATGGCCTTGGCCAGGGCGTTGGCCTTGTCCTCGGTGTCGGCGCACAGCACAAACAGCGCCACGCTGGCCGCAGGTGCCGCCAGCTCGGGCGAGGGCCGGAACTGCTGGCGGTAGGCGCGCACCGCCGCTGGCCCACCATTGGGGTTGATGAACTGCGCGAAGGTGAAGCCCAGGCCCAGCTGCGCGGCAAACTCGCCGCTCTGCCCGCTGCTGCTCAGCAGCCACGCTTCCGGCTGGGTGTCAATCTGCGGAATGGCCTGCACCCGCTCGTGGATGGTTTCGGGCGTGCGCTCGTCGCGCAGGTAGGCTCGCAGGTCCACCAGCTGCTCCACGAAGGCCGCTTCCTCAAACTTGTTGCTGGGGTTGAGAGCGTAGGCGGTGAGGCGGTCGGCCCCCGGCGCGCGGCCGATACCCAGGTCGATGCGGCCGGGGTGCAATGCCTCCAGTAGCTTGAAATTCTCGGCTACTTTCAGGGCCGAGTAGTGGGGCAGCATCACGCCGCCCGAGCCTAGCCGGATATGCTGGGTGTGGGCACCCAGGTGGGCCAGCAGCACCTCGGGCGCGGGGCCGGCCAGGGTGGTGGTATTGTGGTGCTCGCTCACCCAGTAGCGGTGGTAGCCGAGGCGGTCGGCGAGCTGGGCAAGCTGGGTGGTTTCTTGCAGGGCCTGGCGGGCGGTAGCGCCGGGCCGCACCGGCGACTGGTCGAGCACGCTCAGGCGCAGGGTGGAGGAGGGAGGCATCGGGTGGTGGAAAAGGATAAGCCGAATGGATTTAGCAAAAACATCGGCCTCCGCCGCCTTGTTTCCGGCTCCGAATCCTTTCCTCGTTTCCTTTTCTTTATGCCTACCCCCAACTCGCTCGTGCTGAACGTAGCCGACGGCACCCAGCTGCACGCCTACGTGGCCCAGCCCCAAAACACCGCCAGCTCCCCCGGCATCATCCTCTTCCAAGAAGCCTTTGGCGTGAACGGCCACATCCGCAACGTGGCCGACCGGCTGGCCCAGGCGGGCTACGTGGTGGTGGCGCCCGAGCTGTTTCACCGCACCGCCGCGCCGGGCCTCGAAATTCCGTACGCCGAGTTTGCCACCCAGGCCATGCCGCACTACCAAGCCATCACGCCCGAAGGCTTGCAGCAGGACGCCCGCGCCGCCTACGATTGGCTGCAAACCCAGCCCAACGTGCAGAAAGACAAAATCGGCGCCATCGGCTTCTGCCTGGGCGGGCAGGTAGCCTTTGTGGCCAATGCCGCGCTGCCGCTGCAAGCTGCCGTGTCGTACTATGGCGGGGGCACCCACACCCGCACGGCCATGGCCAAGGACCTGCACGCGCCGCACCTCTTCTTCTGGGGTGGGCTCGACCAGCATATCTCGAAGGAGAACATTACCACGGTAATCGACGCCGTGGAAGCCGCTGGCAAGCCCTACATCAACACGGTCATCTCCTACGCCGACCATGGTTTCAACTGCGACGAGCGCCCGAGCTATAACCAGGAGGCCGCCGCCGAGGCCTGGGCCCTCACGCTGGCGTTTTTCAAAGAAAAGCTGGGCGCGTAGCGCTGACTCACGCCTCGCTGATTGGCCGGCCACCGGGCAGCGCGCTACGCGCCGCCCGGTGGCCGGCTTTTTGGTAACAGCCACAACGTAACCTTTCCGGCCCAAATCCATACAGAGGAGCATGAAAACTTCCCACCGCTCCTCCTCCTGGGCCTGGGCTGCTGGCCTGGGCCTGGCGGCTTTAGCTACTACTGTTTGGCGCAACCGCCGTGGCTCGTACGAACTGGCGGGGCGCACCGTGCTCATTACGGGCGGCTCGCGCGGGCTGGGGCTGGTGCTGGCCCGCCGCGCCGTGCGCGAAGGCGCCCGCGTGGCCATCTGCGCCCGCGACGAGCAGGAGCTGGCCCGCGCCCGCCAGGATTTGTTTGGCTACGGCGGCTCCGAGGGTAGCGTGCTGGCGCTGAGCCGCGACCTCACCGACGCGGCCGACGTGCGTTCGCTGGTGACCGAGGTGGAGGAGACGCTGGGCGGCATCGACGTGCTCATCAACAACGCCGGCATCATCATTGGCGGGCCGCTGGAAAACATGGACACCCGCGACTTCGAGGATGCCATGAACACGCACTTCTGGGCGCCGTTTCACGCCATGCAAGCGGTGCTGCCGGGCATGCGGCAGCGCGGCGAGGGGCGCATCATCAACATCTCGTCGCTGGGGGGTAAGGTGGCCATTCCGCACCTCACGGCGTATAGCGCCAGCAAATTTGCCCTGGTGGGCTTGTCGGAAGGCTTCCGCACCGAACTGAACCAACACGGCATTTACGTAACTACGGTGTGCCCGGGCCTGCTGCGCACCGGCAGCGCCCAGAATGCGGATATCAAAGGCAACCACGAGCAGGAATACGCCTGGTTCAGCGTGGCCGATGCGCTGCCCGGCTTCACGATGAGCGCCGAAGACGCGGCCCGCCGCATCTGGAATGCCGCCCGCCGCGGCGACGGTGAGTTGATTCTGTCGCTGCCCGCCAAGCTGCTGGCCGGCTTGCACGGCATCGCCCCCGGCACCACCACCGACCTGCTGGCCTGGGTCAACCGCGCCTTGCCCGCCACCGGCGAGAGCGACGCTGCCAACGAGCGCCGCAAGGGCTACGAGAGCGAAACGCCCATTACGCAGTCGTTTCTTACCAAGCTCAACCGCGACGAAGCAGCGCGCAACAACCAAGGGCAAGCGAAGTATTAAGAGCCCGTCGCCAGTAGAAATTAGCTTAAAAAACCGACTGTCATGCTGAGCTTGCGAAGCATCCTATCACGTTAGAACAATCGTTCAGACGTGATAAGATGCTTCGCAAGCTCAGCATGACAGTCGGTTTTTGCAGTCTTAGCCGTCGCTAGGGGGTAAGCAGCGCCGCTAGCTGCCGCAACGTTATCTCGGCCGACTTAGCATTGTAGCGGTAGGTGACGAGCCGGTAGCCGGCGTCCTCGAAGCTTTGCTGGGCAATGCGCACGTCAACCAGCGTGGAGATGCCGGCGTCGAGGCGCATCTGGATGAGTTTCAGGAGCCGTCGGGCGGTGGTGTAGTTCTGCTCGGCGGTATCGACCAGCACCAGGGTTTGCTCGTAGGCCAGCCAGGCCTTGCGGGCGTTCACGAGGTTGTTTTGCTGCACGGTGTTGCGTTGCAGCTCGGCGGTGCGGGTGTTCACGCGGGCCACCTCCACCAAGCGCTTGTTGACCCCGCCGGTGTAGAGGGGCAGCGTGAGGCCCAGGCCGCCGTAGGGGCCGTAGCTCTGGTTGAAGAGCGTGTTGCCGACTGCGTTTTGCGCGCGGTTGAAATTGGTGCCCGCGTTCAGGCTGAGGGCGGGGTAGCGGTTGGCCTGGGCCAGGCGCGTCAGCAGCTCGTTCACGCGCACCTGGCGGTCGGCGGCCAGCAGGTCGGGGTTGCGCTGCAAGGCCGTTTCGAGGTCGGCCCAGTGCAGCGAGCGGTCCACCGGAATGCTGTCTTCCACGGCGATGGGCGTGGCCAAATCCAGGGTGAGGGCGCGCAGCAAATCGGCCTTGGCCTGCTGGGCAGCCAGCGCCTGCTGGGTTTGGGTTTGCAGTTGGGCGTTGAGGTCAAGCTCAGCCTGAAAGCGGTCGGCATTGTTGGCTAGCCCCACCGACTGCCGCACCTCAATCAGGCGCAGCTTCTGGCGCGACACCTCCACCGAGGCCTCCAGCGTGCGGATGTAGCGCTGCTGCTGCGCTACGGCGTAGTACTTGAGGCTGGCATCGGCCAGGATATTCTGGATGGTCGAGTTAAGCTGCAAGGCCCCAATCTGTTCCAGCTCGCCCAGGCGCTGGCGGTTGGCCACCACGTAGCCACCGTTGTAGAGCAGGTACGAGCCGGCCAGCCCTGCCGTGTACTGCGTGCTGCGCGCCCCGGTGGCCGTGCGCGGGTCGCCTACGTTAAACTGCTGGTTGGTGTTGTTAATCACCACGTTGTTGCTGGCGTTCAGCCCCACCGTGGGCAGCCCGCCCGCAAAGCCCAGCGTATTTTGCAGGCGCTGCACCTCGGCGTTGTTTTGGGCAATCTGGATGTCGTAGCTGTTCTTGAGGGCCGTTTGCAGCGCCTCGCGCAGGGTGAGCACGGGCGCGTTGTTGCCGGCTGCTATGGCGGTGGGCGGCGGCACGGCAGGCGTGGGCGTTTGGGCCAGGGCAGAAGTCGTGAGGCCGAGCAGCCCGAGGCCGATAAACAGAGGTTTCATTGAAAACGAAGAACAATCGTTGTCATGCCGAGTATAGCGAAGCATTTCGCGCGCTTCGTTGGTTGCGCATTGGGGAGTGCGCCAGGCGAGATGCTTCCCTGCGTTCAGCATGACAATCTTGAATATTACGCGGCTACTTCGGCGGTTTCGGGTGCGGGTGCCAGGGTTTCGGGGCTAGCCGTCGCCGGGCGCTCCTTGGCAATGAAGGTGTAGATGGCCGGGATAACCAACAGCGTGAGCACCAGCGAGAACAGGATGCCGCCTACGATAACCGTGCCCAGCGGCTTGCGGCTGGTGCTGGCCGCGCCCAGGCTCATGGCAATGGGCAGGGCGCCCAGCGCCGTGGCCAGCGAGGTCATCAAAATGGGGCGCAAGCGTTGCTGCGCCGCCGCCCGCACCGCCTCGCGCAGGGGCAGGCCGGCGTCGCGCTGGTGGTTGGCGAACTCCACGATGAGAATACCGTTCTTGGTCACGAGGCCGATGAGCATAATCATCCCGATTTGCGAGAAGATGTTGAGCGTCTGGCCCATTACCGCTAGGCTGAGTAGCGCGCCGGCCAGGGCCAGCGGCACCGTGAGCAGGATGGTCAGCGGGTCGCGGAAGCTCTCGAACTGCGCCGCCAGCAGCAAATAAATCAGCACCAAAGCCAGCATAAAGGCGAAGGCCGTGTTGCCCGAGCTCTCGGCAAAGTCGCGCGACGAGCCGGTGAGCGCCGTGGAGAAGCTGGCATCCAGCTCCTTGTCGGCAATGGCCTGCATGGCAGCCACGCCGTCGCCCACGGTTTTGCCTTCCGCTAATTGGGCTGAAAGCGTAGCCGCCTTCAGGCGGTTGAAGTGGAAGAGCGTGCTGGGATTCGAGTTCTCAACCTGGTGCACCACGGCCGTGAGCGGGATGCTCTCGCCGCGGCTATTGGTCACGTAAAGGCGGCTGATGTCGGTGGGTGCGCTACGCGAGTTGCGGTCGACCTGCCCGATTACCTGGTACTGCCGGCCATTGAGCAGGAAATACGCCATGCGCCGGCCGCCGAAGGCGCCCTGCACGGCGGCCACCACATCCTGCGTAGTCAGGCCCAAGTCGCGGATTTTCAGGCGGTCGAAGGTCAGCTGTACCTCGGGCTTGTTGAATTTAAGGTTGGCATCGACGTTCTGGAAGGTCGGGTCTTGCCGGGCGGCGGCCAGGAACTTGGGCAGCGCCTCCTTTATCTTTTCGAGGTCGGTGTTCTGGAGTACAAACTGCACCGGCACGCTGCTCTTGGCGCCCGAGCCCACGGCGATGGTCTGCTCCTGCACCACGAAAATGCGGGCGTCGTTGAAGCGTTTGGTATTCTTGGTAAGGTACTTGGCTATCTGGTCCTGCGAGCGCTTACGCTGGTCGGGCGGCACCAGGCCGGCGCGCACCTGGGCGGTGTTGGCGCTGCCGCCAGCCGGCGTGCGGGCAAATACGAAGTCGTTCTCGGGCACCGAGTCGCGCACGAAATCGGCCACCTGGGCACTGATTTTCTCCATCGCGTCGAAGCTCGTGCCCTCGGGTCCGGTCAAAGTCAGGCGCACGCTGCTGCGGTCCTCGATGGGCGCCAACTCAGTCGGTATACCCTTCCCCACGAAGTAAATGATGACCGCGCAAAAGGCAACCACCACCCAGGCCAGCCCCCGTACCCGCAAAAAGGCCCCTACGATGCGCCCGTAGCCGCTCTCCATGCTCTGGAAAAACGGCTCCGTTTTGTCATACAGCCGGCCGTGGCCGCTGCCTTCCTGGTTTTTGTTTTCGCGGTGCAGCACCACGTTGAGCACCGGCGTGATGGTGAGCGACACGAAGGCCGAAATCAGCACCGCGCCCGCTACCACCACCCCAAACTCGCGAAACAGACGCCCCGTGAAGCCTTCTAGGAAAATCACGGGTAGAAACACTACCGCCAGGGTCAGCGAGGTCGAGATAACGGCGAAGAAGATTTCCTTGCTGCCCTCCAGCGCCGCCCGTCGAATGTCCATGCCCTCTTCGAGCTTGCGGAAAATGTTCTCCGTCACCACGATACCGTCGTCCACCACCAGGCCGGTGGCCAGCACAATGCCCAGCAGGGTGAGGATATTGATGGTGAAGCCCGCCAAGTACATCACGAAAAACGTGGCAATCAGCGAAATCGGAATGTCGATGAGCGGGCGCAGCGCCGTGAGCCAGTTGCGGAAGAAGAAGAAAATCACGATTACCACCAGCCCGAAGGAAATGGCCAGGGTTTCTTCCACTTCCTCAATGGAATTGCGGACGATTTTGGTGTTGTCGGTGAGCACCCGCATCTGGATGTCCGACTTATTTTCCTTCTGCACCTCGGCCAAGCGCTTGTTGAATTCGTCGGCTATTTCGACGTAGTTGGAGCCCGGCTGGGGCACCACGGCCAGGCCCACGGCGTAGGCGCCGTTCACCTTCCAGCTTTGCTCGTAGCTCTCGGGGCCGAGCACCACGCGGGCCACGTCGCCAAGGCGCACGATGCCCGACTTGTCCTCGCGTAGAATGAGGTTGCGAAACTGCGCCTCCGTGGTGAAGCGGGCCATCGTGCGGATGGTGAGCTCAGTTTGGCCGCCGTAGATTTTGCCGGCCGGCACCTCCACGTTCTCGGCGTTGAGCGCCTGCTGCACGTTGGTGAACGACACCTGGTAGGCGTCCATCTTGGCCGGGTCGAGCCAGAGGCGCATGGCGTAGCGCTGCTGCCCGAAGATGTTGATGGCCGACACGCCGTTGATGGTCTGGAAGCGCTGCTGGAGGTTGTTCTCGGCAAAGTCGCTGAGGTCCATCAAGCTCTTGGTGCGGCTCTGCACGGCCAGGATGAGGATGTTGTCGGAGTTGGCGTCCGACTTCGACACCACCGGCGGGGCGTCGATGTCCTGCGGCAGCGAGCGCACGCCCTGGCCCACCTTGTCGCGCACGTCGGAGGCAGCGGCCTCCAAGTCTACGTCGAGGTTGAACTCGACGGTGATGTTGCTCGACCCCAGCGACGAGCTGGAGGTAATGGCCTTGATGCCCGGGATGCCGTTAATCTGCTTTTCCAGCGGCTCGGTTATCTGGTTCTCAATCACGTCGGCGTTGGCGCCGGTGTAGGAGGTGCTCACGCTGATAATCGGCGGGTCGATGGCCGGGTAGTCGCGCAGGGCCAGAAACGAGAAGCCCACCCCGCCAAACAGCAGCAGCAGCAGGTTGAACACCGTGGCGAGCACCGGGCGTTTGAGGGATAGCTCGGATATGTTCATGCTTATAACTTATTGCTAGTCAATAATAGTATGTCATTGCGAGCGCAGCGCGGCAATCGCCCCAGCACGACACCCGAACGATTTCGTTCTAGGGCGATTGCCGCGCTGCGCTCGCAATGACCGGCGTATTCTTAGGATGCCTTCCGCGCCTTGCGCACCTTCACCGGCTTGCCCGGCTGCGTAAACAGCACCCCATTCGTCACCACCGAGTCGCCGGCCGCCAGGCCGCTGACTACGGCAATCTGGTCGGCCTGGCGGTCGCCGGTTTTCACGTTTTGCATCACGGCTTTGCCGTTTTTGACGAGCACTACTTGGTCCGATTTATCGCCGGGCATGATGGCGTTGGTGGGCAGCACCACGCTGCGGCGGGCGGTGCCGGTAGGCACCAGCACCCTAGCGAAGGTGCCGGGGCTTACCTGCGCGCCGGCCGGCAGCAGGGCGCGTACCGTGAGGTTGCGGGTGGTTTGGTTGACCTGGCTTTCCTGGGCCTGCACGGTGGCGGGGTAGCTACGCGGCGGGTTGCCGGCGAAGCGCACCGTGACCCTGGTGCCGGGCTGCACGATGCTGCCATTGGCTTCGGGCAGGGTAAAGTCAACCTTGAGCTTGGTATCAGCCTGCAAGGTGGCGATGATGGTGGCGGGCGTGACGTAGGCGCCGGGGCTCACCTGGCGCAACCCCAGCACGCCCGTGAAGGGTGCCCGAATGACGGTTTTGGCAATCATAGCCTGGCTGTAGGCGGCGTCGGCCTGGTAGCTGCGCACCTGGCTCACGGCCAGGTCGTAGTCGGCCTGGTTTACGCCCTGCACTTTGAGCAGCTTTTCGAGGCGGTCCTGGGAGAGGCGCGCGACTTGCAGCTGGGCGCGGGTTTTTTGCAACGTGGCTTGCAGGTCGGCGTCGTTGATGCGGGCGATGACGGTGCCTTTGGGCACGCGGCGGCCCTCATTTACTTGCAGGTAGGTGAGGCGGCCGTTGACCTCGGGGTGCAGCTCCACAAAGTCGTTGGCCACCACGGCGCCGTTGGCTTCGACCGAGTCGGTGACGGCGGTGGGGCTAGCCACCAGCACATCGACCAGGGCGGGGCCGTTATTCTTTTTGCCATCTTTCCCGTCTTTGCCACCCTTGGCATCGTCGGGTTTGGCGTGGCAGCCGGCAAGGAAGGCCAGCGCGCCGGCCAGCACCAACGGGGCCGGGCGGGGCCAGGCCGCAGTAAAAAAGCGCATACAAAAATCAGGTGAAAATCAGCATCTTAAGCTCCGCCGCAGCGGGCCGGGCTAGCCGAAGGTCGGTCAACAGCGGGCGCAAAGTTCGGGTTCAGTGCGGGCGCAATGACACGGCCCCGCCCACCGGGTTGCGCCGTCGGCTAGCCCCGGCCCGTAATATTACCCCATGAAAAAGCCCGCCGCCCCGCCTGCCAACCAAACCACCCCTGCCCCCGAGCGCAATTACTTCGCCGACGTGCACGAAGTGGTGCGCCTCGTGCCGCCCGGCCGCGTCACCAGCTACGGCGCCGTGGCGCACTACCTGGGCGCCAAACGCGGCTCGCGGGCCGTGGGCTACGCCCTCAAAGCGTCTAATCTGGATGCCATAACCCACCAGCGAGATGCACCCGTACCCGCCCACCGCGTCGTGAACCGGCTGGGGCAGCTCAGCGGCCGGCATCACTTTCCCACGGCCACGGCCATGCAGGAGCGCCTGGAGGCCGAGGGCGTGCGGGTAGAAGACGACACGGTGGTGGAGTTCAAGAAGTTGTACTGGGACCCCAGCCAGGAGCTGGGCTAGGGGGCTAGTCCTCCATCAACCGAACCAGGCGGGCGGCCAGTACCAGAATAAAAATGCAGGTACCCAGCACCATCATGCGGATGCCGTGCACCCGGTCGGTGGGCGAGTAGGCGTGCACGCGCTGGCCGGTGGGCAGCTGCTTGCGACTGGTGTAAAGCTGGTAGCCAATGCCAATGCCGATGATGCCCCCCAGCATGGCCGACAGGTAGCCGCTACGCACCAAGGCCTTGTGGTCCTGGTCGGGCTGGGCGAGCTCGGCCACGCGGCGCTGGCGCAGCAGCTGCAAGGCATCGGGCGAAATATCGCGCCCGCGCTGGCGTAGCAGCTGGCCCGCCAGCGCCACATCGAGGGCGCTCCACTCGTCGGGCTTCACCACTATGTCCATCAGCTCCTCGTCGGTGAAGCGGAACAGGTAGTGGTCGGGCGCGATTTGGCTCAGCGCGTGCTCATTCAGCTTATTGAGCAGCTGGGTGCCGCGCTCAAAATCGGCCAGGGCCAGCTGCACCGTGAAGTTGCTAGTCAGCTGGTTGTTGGCAAAGGACGGGTCGAAGGCAACCTGCCCGGTGTCGAAGGTAGTGTGGTGCGGAATGCCGGCCGCCGTCAGGGCTTGCAGCAGGGGCTGGGCGGCCCCGGCCGAGGCGAAGGTTTGAAAATTGCGAAAGCCAGCGTCGGCCCAGGGGGCGGTGCCGCCGGCCGCCGGGTTAGCAAAGAGAGGCTCTACCTCGTCGTAGTACTCGCCGTCGTCGCCCTGCACCCGGGCCCCGAGGGTGTGCGCTACGGCCAGCATCTTGCCCAGAATCTCCTCGTCGGGCGCCGCCACGGTAAGGTGGTCTTTCTCGTGGTAAAACCAGGCCTGCTTACCCGGGCGGCTAGCTTTGGAATATGCCAGCCACCGGCAGCGGCTAGGGTGGTACACGGCCGCAGCAGCGGCGGCCAGGGCGGCACCGTAGCCCGGGGCTTCTTCCTCAGCCAAGTCGGGGGCCGGCTGCATTTCCGCATCGCCGGCCACGTAGGCTTCCCACTCGGCCAGCGAAATGGTGGCCGGGTCGTGCTTATCGCGCCAGCTGGCGGCCTTGCGGGTGATGTGGACGTGGTAGCTCATCGCGGTTATGCAGCTTAAATGCGCTGCGAATAAACACCTGAAGCTGCCAACAGTGGCGCTGGCCAGGGGCCTAAGGCCTGGCTACGCCGCTTGGGCCAAGTGGCACTCCTTGTACTTCTTGCCCGAGCCGCAGGGGCAGGGCGAGTTGCGGCCCAGCACCTTCTTTTTGGCGCGCAGCTGGCGCAGCCACTGGCGCGGGTCGAGGTGGCTGCCGTGGGCCGTCAGGGTTTGTTCGGGGTGCTGGTGCAGGGCCTGGGCCAGCAGGTCGAACAGCTCGGGGTGGTGCTCCTTGAGCTTTTCGGGGCGCTCGAAAAAGTATTCGTTTACCACCGCAAAAAATTCGGCCTCGTTGGTGCCCGCGTAGGGGTCGATGTCGGAGTGGCCGGCCCGGATGGCGGCCAGCTCGCGCTGCATCACCTCGGCCCAGGGGCGGCGCAGGGCGGGCGGCAGGCCGGCGCCGGGAATGCCGTCAATCTGGCCGTCGGCCTCGTCTACGAGGTGCGCAAACTCGTGCACGCCCACGTTGTGGCGGTCCTCGGCATCGGCGAAGCCCTGCACCAGGGCCGCCCGCGAGAGGCGCATGTACTGCGAGGTCTGGAAGCTTTGCACAGAGCCCAGCAGCGTGCCTTCCAAGGACTTTACTTCCTGGTCACTCTTAGTTTCGAGCTGCCAGGCGTCGGGCACTATCAGCACCTCGTGCAGCGTGGGATATTCCCAACCGGGGAAGCCGAACACCGGAATAACGGCCGCCGCCGCCGTGAGTACCCGCGTAAGGTCGTCAATGTCGGTTTGAATGCCGGTGAGGCGCGTGCGGGCCAGAAACAGCTGCATGGCCTGCTCGAAGCGGGTTTGGTCGGCGGCGTCTAAGCCGTCGTAAAAGGCCACGTTTTCAGTGAGTAGCGTGCGCCACGTGGCCGGGAAAGGGGTGGCCAGGGCCGCTTGCCGGCGGCGGGCGTCGGCGGTGAGGTAGCGGTAAAAAACGAAGAGCAGGGCCAGCAGCGCCGCGCCGGCCAGGGTGTAGGGCAGCAGCATGGCCGCCTTAACGGCCGGGCGCGGGCCGGGGTTGGCGGGGCCGTTTGCCGTTTCATGCGCAAATTTGCGGCGCATCCACTTTTCATAGTCTTTCCCCTGCCTGCCCCGATGAACGCCGCCGACCTGAACAAAGCCCTCGTGGCCCTGATTGAGAAGAAAGCTGAGTTGCAAACGCTCACCTATGACGATGCCCGCTACGATGACGTGGAGGAAGCCCTCCACGACCTCGAAGACGACTTCAACGATGACTTCGGCCCCGACCTCGAAGCCGCCCTCGAAAAGGTGCACCTCGACATCAAGTCCGACACCGACGTGCTGCTGCCCACCGCCTACCTGCCCGCCGCCGACAAGCCCCAGAAGGAAGACGGCGTGTGGATAGACTCCGAAAAATACCCCGGCCGGGTGCGCCTCGTGCTGCGCGCCAACCCGCCCCGCTTCATGCTCACCACTAGCAAAGGCCAGGAGCACGAGCTCTGGAAAGCCTAAAGAGCCCCGCGCAGCGAATCAAGGAGTGGTTTGCTGCTACTACCTAAGGCGCCCTAGCCCCCAGCGGATTTCCGGGGGCTAGGGCGCCTTGCTTGTGACAGGCTGATTGGCTACTAGGGCCAGCGCTCGGCCAGGGTTTGCTGGGCGCCCTGCTTGGCCGTGGCCAGCGAGTCGTAGAGTTGGGTGCGCAGGGCGGTGCGGTCCTGCTGCTGGCGGGTTTCGTCGATGTAGCGCTGGGTGGCAATCTGGCCAAACACGGTTTGGGCCACCACTACGCTCACCTCGCGCAGGCCGGCGGCCGTGGCGCGGGGGTTGAACTCGGCAATGAGCCAGGCTTGCGCCTTGGCCGGGATGGCTCCCATCTGGCGCACGTCGCCCACCCAGCCCCAAGGCTTAGTTTTGGTTGAGTGGGCCTCAAAATATTCCAGCGCAAACCCTTGCAGGGCGATGAACTCGGTAGCGTTGGCAAAGGCGTGCCACTGCGTGATAACGCACGGTACGCTGGCATCGACCAGCACGGCGCCATAGGGCTGCGAAAAAATAACCTGGTCGCTCACAAATGCAGAAATAAGCCGGGTAGGAGTAGCGTAGCTAAATAGTGGATACGCACGGGCCACAGGCCAGGTTACCAGCGGCCTGCCCACCCCCAACGGCAGCGGCCCCGCTAGGAGCCGCTGCCGTTGGGGGCGCTACTACGGCGCTACACGAAGTCGCTGAGTTCCAGCCAGCGCTCGCCCTTGGCGTCGAGGTCTTTATCGACGGCTTGCAAGCGGGCGGGCCAGTCGGTGAGCTCCTGGCGGGTGCCCTGGCCGGTGGCCAGGTTGGCCACGAGCTGCTCCTTTTCCTTTTCCAGCTTGGCGATGTCTTTCTCCAGCTGCTCAAATTCCTTTTTCTCGGCAAAGCTGGCGCGGCGCTTGGGCGGCGCGGGGGCGGCTACCGGGGCGGGCGCGGGGCTAGCCGCGGCTACTTTGGCGGCGGCGCGGGCGGCCTTGGCGGCTTTTTCCTCGGCTTCGAGCTCGGCCAGCTCGTCGCGCTCGGCCAGGTAGTCGCGGTAGTCGGTGTAGTTGCCGGGGAAGTTGAGCACGGCCCCGCCGGGCTCCAGCACGAAGAGGTGCTCGGCCAGGTTGTCGAGGAAGTAGCGGTCGTGGCTCACGATGAGCAGGCAGCCCGAGAAGTGCAGCAGGAAGTCTTCCAGAATGTTGAGCGTGCCCAGGTCCAGGTCGTTGGTGGGCTCGTCAAGAATCAGGAAGTTGGGGTTCTTCACCAGCACGCGCAGCAATTGCAGGCGGCGCTTTTCGCCGCCGCTCAGCTTGCTTACCAGCGTGTACTGCTGGGCCGGCGGAAAGAGAAACAGGGTAAGGAACTGGCTGGCCGTGAGCACGTCGCCGTTGGCCAGCTCCACTACTTCGGCCACTTCCTTCACAATGTCAATCACGCGTTGGCTGGGGTCGAATTCCAGCTCGGTCTGGGTGTAGTAGCCAAACACGGTGGTCTGGCCCACGTCTACGCTGCCGCTGTCGGGCTGAAGCTTGCCAGTCAGCATGTTGAGCAGCGTGCTCTTGCCCGCGCCGTTGGGCCCCACCAGGCCGATGCGGTCCTTTTTCTTGAAGACGTAGCTGAAATCGTCCAGCACCACCTTGTCGCCAAACTTCTTGTTGAGGTGCTCGGCCTCGATGATTTTGCCGCCCTGGCGGGTGGTTTTCACGCTCAGCTCCAACTGCTGCTTGCTGAGGTTGGTGCTGGCCTTTTCCTTGGTCACGTAGAAGGCGTCGATGCGGGCCTTCTGCTTGGTGCCACGGGCCTGGGGCATGCGGCGCATCCACTCCAGCTCCTTTTTGAAGAGCTGGCGGGCCTTCTCTACCTCGATGCTTTCGCGCATTTCGCGGTCGGCCTTTTTCTCCACGAAGTAGGCGTAGTTGCCCTGGTAGCGGTACATCTGGCCCTTGTCGAGCTCCACGATTTCGTTGGCCACCTTGTCCAGGAAATACCGGTCGTGGGTCACCATCAGCAGCGTGAGGCTGGGCGAGTTAAGCCGGTTTTCGAGCCACTCAATGGTGGCCAGGTCGAGGTGGTTGGTGGGCTCGTCGAGCAGCAGCACGTCGGGCTCCTCAATGAGCACCCGGGCCAGGGCCACGCGCTTGCGCTGCCCGCCCGAGAGCTTGCTCACGTTGCGCGAAAGCAGCTCGCCCAGGATGCCGAGCTTGCCCAATATCTGCTGCACCTGGCTCTCGTAGTCCCAGGCGTTGAGGGCGTCCATGCGCTCCATCACTTTTTGCAGCTCGTCGGGGTCGTGGTTGGGGTCGTTGACGACGTGCTCGTAGGCCTTCACGGCGCGCAGCGTGTCGTTCTGGCTGGCGAAGATGGTTTCCTCCACCGTCAGGCTCTCATCAAACACCGGCTGCTGGCCCAGGTACGTCACCCGGATGCCCTGGCGGCGCGTTACCAAGCCCGTGTCGGGCGCTTCGAGGCCGGCCAGCACCTTCATGAGCGTGGTTTTGCCCGTGCCATTAATGCCCACAAAGGCGACGCGCTGCCCCTGTTGCAGCCCAAAGTTGAGGTTTTGAAACAGCCAGCGGTCGGCGTAGTTCTTCGAGATATTCTCGGCGGAAAGCAAATTCATAAGTACCCGTAAAGGTACGGCGGGGGCGGGGCGTAGTGAGGTCAGCCTATAAAAAGAAGGTCAGGCTCATCTGGCGTCCGCTTGTCGAAGCAGTTCGCCCACCCCGCTAGGGTACTATCCCAACGATGCGAGCGCGATGCTTCGACAAGCGGACGCCAGATGCGCCTGACCTTCTATATCAAACAGGCTTGGCTACTTCAGCGCCGCCAGGCTCTTCTTAATGCGCGTAAACGCCTCCGTCAGCTTGGCATCGGCCGCGGCGGTGCTGAAGCGAATGCAGGCGGGCGCGCCAAACGAGTCGCCGCCCACGGCCGATACGTGCGCGTCGCGCAGCAGGTACAGCGCCAGGTCCGACGAATCGTGGATAACTGCGCCGTCGGGCGCGGTGCGGCCGAAGAAGGCCGATACATCGGGGAAAATGTAGAATGCGCCGTCGGGCGTGGGCGTCACGAGGCCCGGAATGTCCTTTACCAGGTCCAGCACGAGGTCGCGGCGGCGGTGGTAGGCCGTCACCATCTCATCGGCCGAGGCGCGGCCACCTTGCAGGGCAGCCAGCCCGGCGCGCTGCGCGATGGAGCAGGTGCCGGAGGTAATCTGGCTCTGGAGCTTGTCGCAGGCCGCCGCCACGGCGGGGTGCGCGGCCAGGTAGCCCAGGCGCCAGCCCGTCATGGCGTAGCCCTTCGAGAAGCCGTTGATGGTGATAACCTGGTCCTTTACGGCGTCGAACTGCGCCAGGCTCACGTGCTCGCCGGTGAAGTTGATGTACTCGTAAATCTCATCGGCGATGGCGAAGATGCCGGGGTGGCGGGCCAGCACCTCGGCAATGGCCCCGAGCTCCTGGCGGCTGAACACGGCGCCCGTGGGGTTGCAGGGCGAGGAGTACATCACGGCCTTGGTGCGCGGCGTGATGGCGGCCTCAAACTCGGCGGCGGTCACCTTATAGTCGTTTTCAAGCGCGCCCATGATGGGCACGGCCACGCCCTCGGCCAGCTCCACCTGCGCGGCGTAGCTCACCCAGTAGGGCGAAAAAATGATGACCTCGTCGCCGGGGTTCACCAGGGTCATGATGATGTTGCTGAGCGCCTGCTTGGCGCCGGTGCTCACTACAATCTGGCTGGGCGCGTAGGTTAAGTTATTCTCGCGCAGCAGCTTATCACAGATGGCCTGGCGCAAGTCCAGATAGCCCGGCACGGGGGTATAGAAAGTAAAGCCCTCGTCAATCGCCTTTTTGGCGGCGTCCTTGATGTACTGCGGGGTCTGGAAATCGGGCTCGCCGAAGCTCAGGTTAATCACGTCGACGCCCTGGGCGGCCAGCTCGCGGCTTTTCTTGGCCATGGCGATGGTGGCCGACTCCTGAATCTGGAGAATGCGGTCGGAGAAATACGCGGTCGGGTCGGCCGGCGCGGTGGCCGGAGTAACGGTACTAGGCGACATAAGCTTAATTCTTAGGCAATAAGAAAAGGTGCGAGTCGCAAAAGTATCGGCCCGTGCGGGCTTATGGGTAAGCAGCGGCCATTTTTGCCGCATTTTTTTCTGCGGTTGTAGAAGTTGAAGCGCGAGCGGCGAGGCGCTCTGGCAAGCAAAAGTAGCTGCCTCGCCCATCCGCTAGCTTGTTCCGTACGTAGCTTAGCCGCATGAAACACTTGCTACTCATTATCTTACTCCTAGCTGGGCTGGCTGCGCAGGCGCAATCGGCCGCCAGGCCCGACACGCTGCTGGCCCGGCAGGCCTTTGGGTTGGTGCAGCACTTTGACCGGGCCGGCTGGCAAGGGCTGGCGGCGGCCCTGCGGCCCAAGCCCCGGCCCATCTGGTCGTACATCGTGCGGGGGCAGGTGGCTAGCCAAAGCCCTGTTCTGCGCCTGCCGGCGTACTATCCGCTGCCTGGCGACAGCTACGTTACCCGGGTGTCGGCCCACGGTATTCGACGGTTCAACAACCACATGTATGCGCTGGGGCTGGCCCGCCGCCAATCGGACTACGAGCGCCTGCGCGACGAGCTGCTGGTGCGGGCCACCAAGGTGCGTAAGCTCCAGGAGGCGCTGCCCGTGCTGCTGTTCGCCGTCGACTCGGCGGGCCGGGTGCAGGACGTGACAGTTGATAAAACCCGCAGCAGCTACGGCCTCACGCAGCGCAGCCGCAAAATTATTTTGCAGGCGCTGCGGCAAAGCCGGTTTCGCGCCCTGGAGGCCCGCTACAGCTTCAGCCGGCCGCGCCCCTTTCGCGAGCGCTTGCGGCGCCTGGCCCTGGGGCAGCGGCTAAGCGTGGCCAGCCACGCCCTGTCGGGCCTGGTGCCGCACAAGCGCATGCTAGATGGCGAACTGCGCTATACGAAGAAGCGCCGGCTCGGCAGCAGGAAAATAAAGCCAGTGCCCGTGCCTTAGTAAAGCAGCGGCCCCGGCTAGCCCGGGGCCGGCCCGGAGGAGTAGCTTTGTGTGCTGCCGGGGTAGCGGGCCACTCCGCAAAGCGGCCCGCTACCCCGGCGCCGAGCTCACTTGACGTTACTTTATGGCTGCCCCCAACCTGCCCGATACGAAACTGCTGACCTTCTTTTCGCCCCCGGCTCCGGCTGGTGCCAAGGCCGCGCCCATCCCCTTTACCCGGGCCGAATTGCTGCGTTTTCCGGAGGTAAAAATATGGCTGGCAATGGGCTACGAGTTGGAAAGCTTCGAAAATAAGCTCTCGCCCAAAGACCCTTCGCAGGTAATCGTGTTGGTAGTACTAGTGCGTACTGGTCTGGCCTAGCGCGGCTAGCCGCCTAGCCGGCGCCAGCCGCGCCACAGCACCCCCAGGTCGAAAGCCGGCTCGTAGTCCTGGGCATACAGCAGCTCAAGGCGCTGGCGCACGGCCCCGCTGCGGGGCGGGGCCAGGGGGGCCACATCGGCTGGCGAGAGCACGGCCGGCCGGCCGGTGGCCCCGGGCAGGTAGCGCAGGCCTACCCAGCTGCGGTGGCCCCGCAGCACCTGCCCCAGGTGGGGCAGCAGGCCCCCCGGGCGGCGCTGGGCGGGCAGCAGCAGCGGGCTGGCCAGGGCCACCACCAGGCAGGCCAGCAGGTCGAGCAGGCGCTTGTTGCGGCGCTGGGCGGGCTGGTTGAGGCGCCACGAGCGGTCGAGGGCGTAGTAGTGGCCGGGGGCATCCTTGTGGCTGCTGCCAATGATGTAGTGGCTGCCGCCGGGCAGTATCTTGTAAGCCACCGGCGGGCTGCTGGGCAGGCGGGCCATGAGGTCGATAATCTGCCCATTGGGCAGGTCCTGGCCGCAGAAAATGAGCTCCGTGAGGCCGTAGAGCCGTAGCAGCGCGGGCAGCTCGGCCACGGTGCCCAGGTAGTCGGTGGCCGGGGCGGGGCTGGCCCCGATGGGCGTGATGTAGCCGATAAGCTTGGTGGGTACCCGGGCCTGGGCCAATAGCTGGCGGGCGCGGGCGCTTTCGGGGGCCGAGCCCACGATGGCCACGATTTTGGGGCGGTCCTCGCTCAGGCGCAGGTTGCCGTGGCGCAGCCAGTGGCCCAGCAGCCGCCGCCCCAGCAGCGCCGCCACGGCCCAGCCCCCGCCCAGCACTATGAGAGCCTTGGAAAAGCGCCAGTTGTCCAAAAAATTGGATACGGCCGATATCAGCACCGTGCCCACGGCCACGCCGCGCACCACGCGGCTGGCCCGGGTGGGCTGGTCGTAGCCGCCGCTCAGCCAGGTAGTGGTGAGCCAGACCACGATATAGAGCGGCACGGCCACCAGCATATACTGCGGCGGAAAGGGCACGGGCTCGCGCTTCAGCGTGTCTTCCCAGTACGCTTTGAGCACCGCCATGCCCGCGTAGAGCAGGGCGGCGTCGAGTAGGGTGGGGGTGGCGGCGGTGGCCAGGCGCTGGGCCAGGGCCAGCCCCGCCCGCAGCCAGATGGCCGCGTTTATCAGCAGCGAAAACAGGCCCGCCCGGCTGGCCGCAAAGTGCTTGCGGGCAAACACGACCATCGCTCGGTAAAACACCAGCACGTAGTTGACGCTCGTGCGCTTGGTGCTTTCGCCCTTGTAGTGCAGGATGCGGGTGCCCGGGTAGTACCAATTCTGCCAGCCGCCCCGCGTGAGGCGGTACGAGAGGTCAATGTCCTCGCCGTACATGAAATAGTCTTCGTCGAGCAGGCCCACCTCGGCCAGGGCGGCTTGCCGCAGCAGCATAAAGGCCCCGCTGAGCACGTCAATCTCGTGGGCCTCGTGCGTATCGAGAAAGCCCAGGTGGTAGCGGCCAAAGGTGCGCGAGCGCGGGAAAAGGCTGGCCAGCCCGAATATCTTATAAAAGGCCACCGCCGGGGTGGGCAGCCCGCGCTTGCTCTCGGGCAAAAACCGGCCCTGGCCGTCGAGCATCAGCACGCCCAGGCCGCCGCAGCGCGGGTGCGCCTCCATAAAGTCGCAGCAGCGCCGGAAGGTGGCTTCCTCCACCAGGGTGTCGGGGTTGAGCAGCAGCTGGTACTGGCCGGTAGCTAGCCGCAGGGCCTGATTATTGGCCCGCGAAAAACCGGGGTTATCCTTGTTTTCCAAGAGGATAACCTCTGGGAAACGCGCCCGCACCATCGCTACCGAGCCGTCGGCCGAGTTGTTATCGACCACGAATACCTCCATCGGTTCGCCTAGCTCGGTCGCCGCCTGGCGCACCGACAGCAGCGTCTGCTCCAGAAAGTAGCAGACGTTGTAACTAACAATGACGACGGAGAGCTTCACCACGGGAGGGCGAAGGTAAAGTAGGGCAGGGGTAGCATACGCTACCCCCGGCGGCCTAGCGGGCCTGGCGCTGGCGCTCCACAATAGAGCGGCCCAGCGTTATCTCGTCGGCGTATTCGAGCTCGCCGCCCATCGGGATGCCCCTGGCAATGGTGCTGATGTTGAGCTGCCCGAAGTCGCGCAGGCGGCGCGAAAGGTAAAAGGCCGTGGTGTCGCCCTCCATAGTGGGCGAGATAGCCAAGATAATCTCGCGGATTTCCGAATCCTCGGCCCCGGCCCGGGTCACCAGCGAGTCAATCTGCAAGTCGGCCGGGCCGATGCCCTCGATGGGTGAGATGACACCGCCCAGCACGTGGTACACGCCCTGGTATTGGCCGGTGTTTTCGATGGCAATCACGTCGCGCACGTCGGCCACCACGCACACCGTGGCATGGTCGCGCAGCTTGTTGGCGCAGATGCTGCACTCCTCGCTATCCGAAATGCTGTGGCAGGTGCGGCAATACGTGATGTCGAAGCGCATTTTGGCCAGCGCCTCGGCCAGGTTGGCGGTGGTGTCGGTTTCGGCCTTCAGCAGGTGCAGGGCCAGCCGCAGGGCGGTTTTTTTGCCGATACCGGGCAGGCGCGCCAGCTCAACTACCGCGTTCTCAATGAGTTTGGAAGGAAAATCCATTTAGGAAATGTGCGGAATGTAGACAGGTGAAAGAGGTGAAGATGAATGTGGCGGCAAAGCAGCGCGGTGCCAGGCTAGTTGCCCATTGCTACATTCAGCACATTTTCACATTCTAAACGATATCGGCCGAGATGCCGCGGTCGTGGATGGCCGCGCAGCGCGGCTCCAGCTCTTCAAACGTGCCGTTCTTGACCGCGCACTTGCCCTTGTAGTGAATGAGCAGGGTGCACTGCTCGGCCTGCGCGGGCTCGTGGCCGCACACGTCGATGAGCGTTTGGATGACGTGGTCGAAGGTGTTCACGTCGTCGTTGTAGACTACGAGCGCGCGCAGCTCCTGCTCTTCTTCGAGCAGCAGCACGTCGTGGTCGTAGTCAATCTGCGGGCGGGTTTCAGGAAAAGCCATGGGGCAAAAATACGGCGGCCCCGGCGAAGCGAGGGGCCGGCTGATAACGCCGGGGCCGGGCATTTCGTTCGGGCCGCTGGGCAGATAAACCGCCGCCGGCCGCTACTTTTGAAGGAGGAAGCCGCGGGCTGAACGGGCACTACTGGCTAGGGGCCTGCGCAGCTTGGCCTTCCAGATTCTGCCTTCACCTATGCCCGTTCCGTCCGCCGATTTCAAGAAAGCTGTGGCCCGCCTCTCCGATAAGGAAAAAGAGGCGCTGGTGCTGCGCGCCGTGCGCCGCGATGCCGAACTCTACGACACGTTCAGCTTCGAGCTGCTGCCCGACGCCACGCTGGAGGGTGTGTACGAGGCCAGCGCCGACCGCATCCACGAGCTGTTCAACGTGGCCGTAACGGGCCGCCTGCTCAACCGCAGCCTCGTGAAGGCCCTGCGCGCGGCCGGGCAGGAGGCGGCCCGCGCCCGGCGCGTCACCAAGAGCAAGCAGCTCGAAATCGACCTGGGCATGTACACCCTGCGGCTGATTTTTGAGAACTACACCGGGCAGTTTGAGAGCGTGTACCAGGGCTTCTTTGTGGGCACGGCGCGCCTGGCCACCCGGCTGGCCCAGCTCATTCCCAAGCATCTGCACGAGGATTTGTGGCTGGAGTACAAGCCCGAGCTCGACGACTTCCTGACCCAGCTGCACAGCCGCAAAAAGAGCCGCGAGCTGAAATTTGAGCTGCCGCGGGAGTTGGTGCTGGGGTAGTAGCTAAAAATCGTCTGTCATTGCGCACGCAGCGTAGCAAGCGCCCCCGCACGAAACCCGCACGACTCGTTCTGGGGCAATTGCCGCGCTGCGCGCACAATGACAGACGATTTTTGCCCATTATTTAATTACTTATGCAAAACCCTTGGCCCCAGGTGCCGCGCCGCACCACGCTCCGCAATTCTCTAAGGGCAGCCCGCGACCCCATCGGGGCGCTCAACCTGCTGCTGGCCCAGTACGGCGACACGGTGCGGCTGTACCTGGGCGGGGTGCTGCCGGCCGTGACCACCCGCGACCCGGCCCTGGTGCAGCACATTTTGCAGAAAAACCACCGCCGCTACCACAAGTCCGACCTCACGCACGGGCTGCTGCGCTACCTGGGCCGCGGCCTGCTCACCAACGAGGGCGCCGACTGGCTGCGCCAGCGCCGGCTCATTCAGCCCGGTTTTCACCGGCAGCGGCTGGCAGGCCTCACGCGCCTGATGCGGGCGGCGGCCGACGAGTGGGTGGCCGAGCTCGACGCGCTGACCGCCGCCCGCCCCGTGGCCGAGCTCGACGCCCACGCGGCCATGACGCGGGTGGCGTTTCGCATCGTGGCCCGGTCGGTGTTTGGCGACAGCCTCGACGACAGCCAGCTCACCCAGCTCAGCGATTGGCTCACGGCCATTCAGGCGTTCTACGTCAATACCATCCGGCAGCCCTACCTGCGGCCCTGGCACTGGGCGCGCGGCAACTATGCCCGCCACGACGGGCTGGCCCGCCAGCTGCGGGCGCTGATACAGGGCGCCGTGGCCCGGCACCGCGCCACCCAGGCGGCGGCCCCGGCCGGCGCGCCTGCGCCCGACGACCTGCTGCAAATGCTGCTCGACGCCCGCTACGAGGACACCGGTGCGCCCATGACCGACGACCAGCTGCTCGACGAGCTCAACATCCTGCTCGTGGCGGGCCACGAAACCTCGGCCAATGCCCTGGCCTGGGCCCTGCACCTGCTGGCCCAGCACCCGGCGGCGCAGGCCACGCTGCTGGCCGACATCGAGCAGGCGCTGCCCGGCGGCCGGCCGCCCGAGTTTGAGGACCTGCCCCGCCTGCCCTACGCCCTGCAAGTGGTGCAGGAGGCCATGCGCCTCTACCCCCCGGCCTGGATAGTGGACCGCGTGGCCACCGAGGACGACGAGTTTCGGGGCCAGCCCATTGCCAAGGGAACGCTGTTTTCGCTCTACATCTACGGCCTGCACCACCACCCGGCGCTGTGGCCCGACGCCGAGGCGTTTCGGCCCGAGCGCTTTGCGGCCGGGGCGCAGCCGGCCCCGCCGCCTCAGGCCTACCTGCCCTTCGGCAGCGGGCCGCGCCTGTGCGTGGGCCAGCACTTTGCCCTCACCGAGTTGCAGCTGGTACTGGTGCAAACCCTGCGCCGCTACTCGGTAGAGCCGGCCGCGGCGGAAGCACCACGCCTGGAGCCGCTCATCACGCTGCGGCCGGGCGGGGCGCTGCCGCTGCGGTTTCGGCGGCGGGCCTAGCGGCGGCGGGCCAGGATGCCCCGGCCGGAAGTGGGTGCGGGGCCGCCCCGCGCCTACTTCCGGCCGGGGCGGCCGTACTGGGAGGGTATTACCCACCATTCCCTATTTTTCGCATGACTAAGAAGTTGCTTACTCGTTTCGCGGCTGCCGCCCTGCTCGTGGTGGGGGCCAGCCTCGGCGCCGCAGCGCAGGAATACGTATCGCCCGCGGTGGGCAAGCCCATGGTGGCGGGCCGGGCGCCCGGCATGCAGGTGAAGCTGCTGAGCACCAGCGGGCAGGTCAAAACCTACGTCCTCATCTTCGCCAAGGGCGATGAGGTGATGTCGGGCCTGCTGGAATTTGCGCAGAAGTACAACGTCAAAAGTGCCCATTACCAAGCTATTGGCGATGCCTTGTCGGCCCAAATTGGCGTGTACGACTACGGCCGCAAGCAATTCAAGGTCATTCCCATTACCGAGCCCGTCGAGGTAACCTCGCTCACCGGCGACATTGCCGTGCTCAATGGCAAGCCGGCGCCGCACGCGCACCTGACCCTGGCCGCCCCCGACGGCAGCGTGCGCGGCGGCCACCTGCTGGAGCTGGTCATCGGCCCCACCCTGGAACTGTTCATGACCGTGGAGCCCACGCCGCTTTACAAGAAGCGCAACGCCGAGTTCGACGCCAACGTGATTGACCCCACGCTGGCGAAGTAGCGCCCCGTGCCGGGCCGCCCCAGCGGCGGGTGGGCACGGGGCCGGTCAGTCCGCTGGGCAATGAAAACCGTATGAGGATAAGAGAGGCGGCTAGCGGATGCGCTAGCCGCCTTTTTTACTTCCCACTGCTTACTGCCCGCCCATTTGGAAAACCTCGCCCTCCTCATCTTTTTGCTGGCCCTGCTGGTGGCTTTGTCGGCCGCGGCGCCCAAGCTCAAGCTGCCCTACCCGGTGCTGCTGGTGCTGGCGGGCGTGGCGCTGGCGCTGGTGCCCGGCCTGCCGGTCATTAGCATTACTCCTAATCTCATCTTCTTCATCTTCCTGCCGCCGCTGCTCTACGAGGCCAGCTACAACATGTCGTGGCACGAGTTTGTGGCCAACCGGCGGCCCATTACGCTGCTGGCGGTGGGGCTGGTGCTGCTCACGACCACCCTGGTGGCGGCCCTGGCGCACTTTTTTATTCCGGGCTTTAGCTGGGCCATGGGCTTCGTGCTGGGCGCCATCGTGGCGCCGCCCGATGCCGTGGCCGCCACCAGCGTCACCAAGGGCCTGGGGCTGCCGCGCCGCATCACCGACATTCTGGAAGGCGAAAGCCTCGTCAACGACGCCTCGGCGCTCATTGCTTACCGCTACGCCGTGGCGGCGGTGGTCACGGGCACGTTTGGCCTCTGGGATGCCAGCTGGCACTTTGTGCTGGTGGCCGGGGGCGGGGCGGCCATTGGCACGGTGGTGGGCTACGTGGCGGTGCGGGTGCAGCGCTACCTCACCGATGCCACGATTATTACGGCGCTCTCACTATTGCTGCCGTTTGGGGTGTACCTGGCCGCCGAGCACGTGGAGGTGTCGGGGGTGCTGGCCGTGGTAGCGATGGGGCTGATGATGAGCCGGCGCTCGCACGACATCTACGACAACCAGACGCGGCTGCTCAAGCACAGCTTCTGGCGGGTGCTGGGCTTTTTGCTCAACGGCTTGGTGTTCCTGATAATTGGCCTGGAGCTGCGCGTCATCCTTACCGAGCTGGGGCCGGGCGCGTTCTGGCCGCTGCTCGGCTACGGGCTGCTGGTGAGCGCCGTAGCCATTGCCATCCGCATGGGTTGGGTGTTCCCGGTCAATTACCTGGGCCGCGTCATCGGCACCTGGCTGGGGCGCCCCGAGGTGCACTCGCCCAAGCGCAATTTGTTCATCACCTCCTGGGCCGGGATGCGGGGCGTGGTGTCGCTGGCCACGGCGCTGGCTTTGCCCCTCACGGTGCGGGGCGGGCAGCCGTTTCCGCAGCGCGATGCCATTTTGTTTATCACCTTCACCGTCATTCTGGTTACGCTGCTGGTGCAGGGCCTGAGTTTGCCCTGGCTGGTGCGCCGGCTGCAAGTGCAGGAGTCGCCGGCCGAGCGCGCCGCCGAGGAGCAGGCCCTGCGCTTGGTGCTGACCACCGATGCGCTGGCTTACCTCGAAACCCGCATTGCCGCCGAAAAAACCACCCCCGACCCGTGCCTGCTAACCCTGCGTGAGGTGATGCGCCGCCAGGAGCGGCGCCTGCAAGGCACTTTTGCCCTGGCCGCCAGCGCGGCCAGCGGCATGGCCCCGCCCGACGCCGCCGAAACCCAGGCCGCCGCCGCGTTCGAAGCCCTGCTGCGCTGCCGCCTGGAGGTAACCGAGCACCAGCGGCAGCGGCTAGTAGCCATGCACCGGGCCGATTCCTTCAGCGAGGAAGCCATCCGGCAGGTCGAGCTAGAGCTCGACCGGTTTGAGATTGCCCTCGATACCCAGCTGGCCACCGTGCAGCAGCCCACCGCGCCGGCCGCCGAAGCGTAGGCTACCTACCTAGCGGCGGGCTACCACGCGCAGGTCGTCGGCGGTAGTGGCGTTGTCGCGCAGCTGCTGAAAGCGCTCGTATTCCTCCGTGCTCAGCACGGAGGCGAGCTGCTGCGACAGCAGCTCGGGAGTGCGCACCAGGCGGGGGTGCTTCTGCACCACGCTCTGCACGGCCAGGGTGCGCTCGGTCGAGAGCTGGAGCGTGGCGGCGAGGTAGCGCACCAGCGGGCTGGCCCCAATGCCGCCGCCCGCCAGCTGGCCCACGCTGGGCGTGGGGCGCTCGGGGTCGTTGGAGGCGGCCAGGGCGGGGCGCTGGCCCAGGGCCAGCGTGAGGAGCAGAGCAGAAGTAAAGACTGTTTTCATGGGAGAGCGTGAAGAAAGGCGGAGGCTGGCCTAAGCCCGCCCCAGGGGGCCGGGGCAATTGGCGTATACAAATGTACGTGGCAATTCTCTGGCTACAATCCAATTCAGTCTTCTGTCAGTACAGAAAATCAAAAATAATTTTCTGCGCCGAGCCAAACGCGCGTGGCTGCTAACGTGCACAGGGCCAGCCGGCCCCACTGCCGGGGCTAGGGCAGCAGCCGGGCGCCCAGGGCCTGGCGCAGGTCGGGCACGTCGTAGGCGCGCAGCACGCCCGGCAGCACCTCAGAATAAGCATCTTTGGCGGCCGGGTTTTCGAGGAAATACTGGAAGGCGGGCGGCCCGCCGCTCACCTGCACCTGCTCAATTTGCGGGCTGAAGGCGGGGCCGGGGGGAGAGGCCTCATCGCCAGGCGCGCGAAACAGCTTTTTGGCAACAGGGGGACTAAGCAGGGCGGCGTGCAGGGCGGCCAGCGCCGCCGGGCCCTCGCCCCGCAGCAAGATAGGCAGCTGCCACAGGCGGTCGTCGCAGCTGATGACGGCCAGCAGGTTACCCACATCGACCACGCGCTGGGCCAGCAGGGGGCGGCCCAGGTGCAGGGCCAGCAGTGCGTCGCGGTATTCGCGGTTGTAGTACTTGGGGTCGTTGAAGGCGGGCGGGTCGGTGGTTTCGCCCAGGCCGCGCAGGTCGGCCAGCAGCACGGCGGTGCCCTGGCGCTGGTAGGCGGCCAGGCGGGCGGCGCTGTCGCGCAGCACGGCGGCCAAGCCCTGGCCGGGCAGCCACAGCACGAGGCGGGTGGGGGCGGGCGCGCCGGGGGTGGGCAGCAGCAGCCGGGTGGGTAGCGGGGGCTCGCCGTCGCAGCGCAGCAGCCGGCCCTGCCAGGCTTGGCCGCTGGGCAGGCGCAGGGTGTCTTGGGGCCGCCAGCCCAGGGCAAAGCCAGTCTTGGGCGGTAGCCAGCGCGCCAGCTCCTGGCGCACCAAGGTGGCCAGCGCTGCGGGTGGGTGGCTCAGGCGCTGCCGGGCCAGCCGCTGCGCCGCGGCCAGGTGGGTGGCCGCCAGGCTCACCTCATCTTGGAAGGCTGTGGCCACCTGCCCGGTGGCGGTGCAGCGTAGCGCGGCCTCGGGCAGCGGCTGGTCATTCCCCTCGGCTACGAGCGGGCCGCTGGCCCCCAGCCACCGCCGCAGCCAGGCCACGGCCGCCGCCCGCTTGGGGGCCGAAATGCCGTGGCCGTCGTCATAAGTGAAAATATCCGTTTTCTCGGCCGCGCCTAACTCGGCGTAGGCGCGGTGGGTGTCGGCGTAGGCGGCCTCCATGTCGGTCTGGTCCACGAAGTCGTAGCGGCCAGTGAGCAGCAGCAGGGGCTTGGGGGCCATCATGATGGGCCAGTCGGCCACGTCGAGGCCGGCCGGGCCGGCGCCGGGCAGCATCACGCAGCCGTCGGCGGGGCCGCTGGCGCTGAGGTTGCGCTCGCCGGCGGCCACGTAGCTGCACAGGGCAGCGGCCTGCACGCGGTCGTCGTAGGCCATGAAGTAGGCCGCCTGGGTGGCGCCGCCCGAGTTGCCGAGGCAGCCCACGCGGGTGGCGTCTACCTCGGGGCGCGTGAGCAGGTAGTCGAGGCCGCGCACGTTGTCCCACAGCTCTTCGGCGGGCAGGTTGGTGCCCAGCAGGGTGGCCTGGGCATTGAGCAGGGTGTGCTCGGTGGTGCCGCCGCGGGTGAGAAATTTCCCATCGGAACCTACTAGTTGCATGCGTTCGCCCTGCGAAACCGGGTCGATGACGAGCACCACGAAGCCATTGCGGGCCAGTAGCCGCGCCGTGAGCTGGTAGCTGGGCGTGGCCTTGCTGGCCTGCTCGTGCCCGCAAAACAGCAGCGCCGCCGGCCGCCGGCCCGGGCCCGCCGGCACGTATAAATTGGCCGTGACGCGGTGCCGCGGTGTGCTCTCGTAAATCACTTTTTCAATGGTAAACCCTGCCTGTGGCACCGTGCCCACCACCCGCGCCCGCAGTGGCGTGCGTGCCGGCAGTGGCCCCAGCACCCGCCGAAAGCGCGCCCGCGCCGAGTCGCGGTAGGCCCGGGTGCCCGCGGCCGAGGCCAGCGCCGCCTCCAGCGCTAGCCGGCGCGGGGCGTACTGCTGGTGTACCTGCTGCAAGAGGTAGGTGGGCAGCGTGGCAGGCGCCTTCCAGTCGATGACGGGGGGCACGGGCGCTTGGGCAGCGGCCGAGAAGCTGACCCCGGCGGCCAGCAGTAGCAAAGCGAGAAAGCGAACCATACGCAAAGAAGCACCCGGGGCGGGCTGCGCGCCAGGCTTGTCGGGGCTAGCTGCCAGCGACCCGCCGCACCCGCCACAAAAAACTGCCCTGCATGGGGTGCCAAAAAGGCGACTGGGCGTGGGCCATTTAAAAAGGGGCAAGTACTTGCGGCAAGCTGGCCCGTAGCGCCGGACATTTGCGGGCCCGCGCCGGGTGTCAGGTGCGGGTTGTAACCCAGCCCCCATTATGCCCGCTTGTTTTCGTGTTGCTTTGGTGGGTTGGCTGCTGGGCACCGCCGTGCTGCTGCCCGCCTGCCACTCCGCCTCCGACAAGGCGCCCGCCGCCGCGCCGCCCGCCCCGGCGCCCGAGCCCGAGTGGGTGCCGGTGCTGCGCGAGCCTTATAACGCTACTGGCCGGGCCGCCGTGCTGGCCGAGGTGCAGCGCCGGGTGGTATTGCCTTTTGGCACCCCCGTGCCGGCCCCCGGCAGCCAGGTGGTAGTAGGCTTTGAAGTAGGGGGCGGCATGGTGAAAAACCAGTGGCTAGTGCGCGGCCTGAACCACGTCGCCGACTCGGCCGTGCTGGCTGCCGTGCACCTGCTTTGGTTTAACAACGGGCCGGGGTACTACGAGCCGCCCGTGCGCTACACCCTCGCGGTGCCGGCCCCAGGCGCGGCCAGCGCCGCCCAGCGCCACGAGGCCACCACCCGCTACCAGGGCACCGCCGTGCGCCTGCCCGGCGAGGCCGATACCACCTTCGTGCAGCGGGTGCTGCCCGTGTCGTATTCCTCCCTGGACTATAGCGACCTGCAAGCCCTGGCCTGGCGGCCCAGCGCCTACGGCCGGCAGCTGGTGTTCACGCAGCTCGTGCCTGACCCCGATAATAGAAACGGAAGCTACGGCTGGTACCACAACGATTTGTTCGTGCTCGACCCCTACGCGCCGGGCACCTACGCCGTGCAGCAGTTTCATCTCTATAACGGGGGCGACCTGAACAGCCAGTCCGTGACTCCCTTCGTGGCCGACGTGAACCACGACGGCCACCCCGACCTGGTGGCGCTCATCACCTACAGCCAGAGCGAGGATGGGGGGCATTTCAACTACTACCGGGTGCAGGTGTGGCGTGCTGCCGGCCTCGACGCGGCCGGCCGCCCCCGCTACCGCGAAGACGAAACGCCTTACCCCTACCTCGAATACGAGCAGGACGACACCCACGGCCCCTACCCCGGAGAGTTTACGCCCGCTACCGTGCGCCGCCTGCTGGCCCGGCACTGGCGGCAGGTGGCGCGGCGGCGCCGGCCCCGCCCCGGTGCCCCCACCGACACGGCCCAAAAAGCCGGGGCCGCCTCCCCCTCGGAAAGCGGCCCCGGCCAATAATTTTTCTCCGTGAGCGGGCTAGGCCTTCTCGGGCAGCAGCACGGCGTCGGGGTAGTTGCCGAGCACGGGCTGGCTGGGGGCGCCCTGGGTCACGGCCTCCACGAGCAGCTTGCCACCCACGAAGGCGCCCTTCCAGCTTTCGCCCAGGCCGCCGAATACTTCCTCGCGGTCGCCGCGGCTGCGCAGCTGGTTGATGCCCACCTTGAAGGCGCGCAGCTCCTTGGCGGTGCGGGCGGCCCACTTCTCATCGTCGGACCCCAGCGCGCTTACCAAGGCGCCGTTCGAGATGTTCATCTCACCCACCAGCTCCTCCACGCGGTCCACGAGCACCACCGTGTCTATGGGGCCGAAGGGCTCCTTGAAGTACAATTCGGCCTGGCGGGGCAGGCCCACCAGGGCGCGCGGCGCGCGGTAGGCCGAGCGGTCCTGGCCGGGCAAAAAGAGGTCGTCATCGAGCTTGCCCTGGTAAAAGGGAATGGCGCCGTGCTTGCTGGCATCGGTGAATAGCTCGTCGAGGCTTTCGGCCTGCTTGGCGTTGATGACGGGGCCGAAGGCCAGGTCGGGCAGCTTGTCGCCGGGGTTGTCGACCAGCGTGGGGTTGCCCACCTTGAGGCTGCCGATGGCCTTGGTGTAGGTTTCCAGGAACTGCGGAAACAGCTCGCGCTGCACCACCCAGCGCACGTAGGCCGTGCAGCGCTGCTTGCCGTAGTCGTAGCCTTTCACGAGCTGCTCGGCCAGCTTGTCCCACTGCGAGTAGTTCCAGAGGCCGTAGGTGTTCACGCCCTCCATCTCCAGCATATAGCGCTTGTGCTCCTGGCTGAGGGCGTCGGCGATGTTGCGGCCGTTGTAGCGGCCTCCCACGAAGCTGAGGCAGTCCACGGCGGGGTCTTTCACCAGCACGTCGCTAAGCTCGCCGCCGGGGCCGCTCACCAGCGATACCGGCAGGCCGGCGCGGCGGGCAATGGCGAAGGTGAGGCTCAGCGAAATAAAGCCGCCGTCGGTGGGCGTCTTGGCAATCACGGCGTTACCGGCCAGCGCCTGCACCAGCACCGCGTGCATGAGCACCGACATGGGGTAGTTCCAGGAGGCAATGTTGCTGACGAGGCCCAGCGGGCGGCGGTCGCCGAGCAGGCCCTCGATGTTCTCCACGTACCATTGCACGCCCTCAATGGCGCGGTCGATGTCGTTGAAGCCCAGCTTGTAGGTTTTGCCGATTTCCCACATCAGCAGCTTGCTCACCAGGTCGATGTGCGGGCGCAGCTGGTCGAGGCAGTCCTGCACCCGGCGCTTGCGCTCGGCCAGCGGGGTGGCGGCCCAGGCGGCCGCTTCGCCCTTGGCGAAGTGCACGGCGCGCAGGGCGGCATCGTGCTTGAGCATGGGCAGCGAGCCCAGCTCCGAGCCGTCGATGGGTGAGTGGAAGGCGCGGGGCTCGCCGGGCTCCTGCCACTGGCCTTCGAGCAGGTTGAGGAAACCGCCCTCGGGGGCAAATACTTCGGGTACGGCCTGCTTCACGTCGGCTAGCAGCTTGCTGAACACGACTTCGGGCGCAATGATTTTGGGCATGAGGAGAAAGGCGCCGGGTCTTGGTCGGGCGCGTTGATAAGAGAAATCGCTAGTAAAACGGCCGGCCGGCCCAATAGTTAGGCCCAGCTACTGCGCGGGCGCGGCTTGCAGCTCGCGCACCAAGTCGGCCGAGCCCACGAAGAGCGGCACGCGCTGGTGCAGGTCCTGGCTAGGGGGCACGTCGAGCACATCCGTGGCGCCGGTCACGGCCAGGCCGCCGGCCTGCTCGCTGATAAAGGCGATGGGGTAAGCCTCGTAGAGCAGGCGCAGCTTGCCGCTGGGCCACTCGCCGGTGGGCGGGTAGAGGTAGATGCCGCCCGTAAAGAGGTTGCGGTGATAATCAGCCGCTAGCGAGCCCACGTAGCGGGCCGTGTAGCGGCGCTCCTTGCAGGTAGTGAGGAAGCTGCGCGCAAACTCCGGAAAGTCAAACCAGTTGCCCTCGTTGCACGAGAAAACCGTGCCCTGGGCCGGAATAGTCAGCTTAGGGTGCGAGAGGAAGAATTCGCCCAGGCTGGGCTCATAGGTGAAGCCCGCCACGCCGTGGCCGGTGGTGTACACCAGCATCACGCTGGAGCCATACAGAATGTAGCCCGCCGCCACCTGCGCCCGGCCGCCCTGCAAAAAGTCTTCGGCCCGGGCTGGCCCGCCGTAGCGGCTCACGCGCCGGTAGATGCTGAAGATGGTGCCCGTGCTCACGTTGAAGTCCAAGCTCACCGAGCCGTTGAGCGGGTTGAGGGCCACCACGTACTTGCCCTCCTGGTTGCCGGTTTCGATGAGGTCGGGCCGGGCCTCCGAGAGCACGGCGCAGCACTCGCGGCCGTTGGTGAGGGCGCGCACGAAACGGATGTGGGCTTCCTCGCCCAGGCGGTGGCGCGGGGCGGCAGTTTCGCCCTCGGGGCCAGCGGCTTCGGCAATGGCCGACAGGCCGGCCCGGCTCACCTCGCGCACCATGATTTTGCTGGCCAGGGCAATGTCGCGCAAGAGCTGCGAAAGCTCGCCGGTGGCAAACGGGAATTCGGCCTGCTTGCGCATGATGTAGCGCTCCAGGGTAGTGCCGACGGGGGTAGCCAGCTCGTCGTGCGAGGGAGGAGTAGAGTTTGTTGTCATAGCAAAGCGCTGGCCGGTGGGCCAGTAACATTCTAATTAATTGACAGTTCAGCCGTGTGGTCCTACCCCCGGCCCCCTGGCTCCTCTCCTGGAGGGGGGTAGGGGGCCGGGGGTAGGCCTACCGCTAGGTCATTTTACTTCGCCTCGGGCTGCTTCTGCGACTGCCACAGCACTACCTGCCAGCCCTGCGGGTTTTGACCTGCACCGTCACGTACTTGAGGTGGGCCACGTTGGGCGAGCCGTCGGGCTTATTAGGCTGGTAGATGGTGATTTGGCCATTCACTACCGCCGTCATGCCGTTGTTGTAGGCCCGCACGTTAATGTTCTCAACGTCAATCTTGTCGTACACGCTCTTGCCCTCGCGGATGCTTTGCAGGTACTCCGTCTTGTTGTTTTGCTTGCCGTTGGAGTGCGTGTACACTAGGTCGTCGGCAAAAGCCTTATCCAAAAATGTGAAGTCTTTGCTCACCTGCGCCGCAAAGCGCTGGCGCTCTAATCCTTCCACTTCTTTAGCCGCCTCTGCGTTGCGCTGAGCGGGGTTGGCTTGGGCCGGCAGCAGGGCCGTGTTGGGCTTGGTGCGCCTGGGCGCATTTTGGGCTAGCGAGAAAAGCGGCAGGGCTAGCAGGGCCAGCGCGGTGAACGAGCGTTTCATAGGAGGTGACTTAGGAAGCGGTAGGGATAATGTCGTCGTCATCGAGCTTGATGGGCTCCATGCGCGGCACCAGCAGAAACATCACGGCCCAGGCCAGCAGGTAGATGCCGCCGCAGATGAAGAACATGATGTAGTAAGCCTTATTGAGCTGGCCCAACTGCTCGTAGTGCACAAACATGCGCTTCTGCACTAGCGCCGAGAGCGCAATGCCGCCCATGCCGCCCGCGAAGCCGCCGATGCCCGTGACCGAGCCCACGGCCCGCTTCGGAAACATGTCCGACACGGTGGTGAAGATGTTGGCACTCCAGGCTTGGTGCGCCGCCGCCGCAATGCCGATTACCAGCACCGCCAGCCACATATTCAGTTGGCCCAGGTACTGCGCAAACACAATCGGGAACACGCAGAGCGCGATAAGCAGCATGGCCGTTTTGCGGGCCTGGAAGGCGGGCATGCCGCGCTTGATAAACTGCAAGGGCAGGTAGCCGCCCCCGATGCTGCCGATGCTCGACAGCACGTACACCGCCGCCACCGGCAGCGCAATAGCCGTGCCCGTGAGGTGGTATTGCTTGCCCAAAAAGTCGGGCAGCCAGAACAGGTAAAACCACCAGATGGGGTCGGTCAGGAATTTGCCCAGCGCGAAGGCCCAGGTTTGGCGAAAGCCCAGCAGCGTGCCCCACGAGGTCTTGGGCTTTTCTTCCACCACCACACTTTCGGCCGGCAGGCCCGCCGGAATATCGGCGTTGATGTAGTCGAACTCGGCCTTGCTCAGGCGCTTGCTGTTGGCCGGGGTGTCGTACACGAGCATCCACAGCACCAGCCAGATAAAGCCCAGCGCCCCGGTGATGAGAAATGCCCACTGCCAGCCATAATTCTCGGCAATGAAGGGCACCGACAGCGGGGCGATGATGGCCCCCACGTTGGCCCCCGAGTTGAAAATGCCCGTAGCCAGCGCCCGCTCGCGCTGCGGAAACCACTCGGCCACGGTCTTGATGGCGGCCGGAAAATTGCCAGCCTCCGTCACGCCCAGAAAGCCCCGCGCAATGCCAAAGCCCAGCGTGCTGCTCACCACCGCGTGGCCCATCGCCGCGATGCTCCATAGCGTGGTGGAGAGCGCGTAGCCAATCTTGGTGCCCAGCTTGTCGATGATGCGCCCCACCCCAACCATGCCTATCGAATACGCCAGCTTAAACGCGATTTCAATGTTGGCATAATCGCCCGAGTTCCAGTGAAACGCCGTTTCGAGATAGGGCTTCAGCAGCGAAATAACCGCCCGGTCGAGGTAGTTAATGGTAGTGGCAAAAAATACCAGCGAGCAGATAGTCCAGCGGTACTTGCCAATAACAGCCGCCGCGCCGGGGCCAGGCGGCGAAGTAGCGGGTAGGGTGGGAGTCATAGAGGATAGGTTAGTTAAAAAAGAACGTCCTGCTCAGCTGGCGTCTGCTTGTCAAAGCATCTTGCTCGCATCGTCCTCACGATTGAGTTACTGCTGCTCGCGAGCTGCTTCGACAAGCGGACGCCAGCTGAGCAGGACGTTCTTTTTTAATTCTTTAGGGAAGTCAAAAACTGCATCAGCGGTGCCACGCGCGCCGTGATGGTAGCGGCGTCGCTAGCCCCCTTGAAGAGCTGCGAGCCTACGCCCACCACGTTCACGCCGGCCCCAAACCACTCGGTGAGGCTGGCCTCGGTGGGCTCGACGCCACCCGTGACCATGAGCTTCACGCTGGGCATGGGGCCGCGCAGGGCCTGCACATAGCCGGGGCCGACGAGGTTGCCGGGGAAGATTTTGACGAGTTGCGCCCCTAGCTGGGTGGCGGCGTAAATCTCGTTCGGCGTGAGGGCGCCGGGCAGCCAGGCCACGTCGTGGCGCTGGCAGGCGGCGGCCACCTCGGCCGTGGTCACGGGCTGCACCACAAAGGCCGCGCCGGCCGCAATAAAGCGCTCGGCCTCGGCGGCGGTGTAGATGGTACCGATGCCGAGCACGAGGTCGGGGCAGTCGTCGGCCACCAGCTTGGCTAGCTCCTGAAACACCTCGAAGGCATTGGCCCCGCGGTTGGTAAACTCAAATACCCGCACGCCCCCGGCGTAGCAGCCCCGCACAATGGACTGCGCATACGCGGCATCGGCGTGGAAAAAAACCGGTACCAGCGGCGCGGCCAGGGTGCGGGCAATAACTTCTTGGGAGGAAAGCATTAGAGTTGTGATACTAGCTTTTTGCGTCTGTCATTGCGAGCCTGCGAAGCAATCTTTCCTTTCCGCTAGGGTGCTATTCAACAAAGCCAACGACAAGGGAGGATTGCCGCGCTGCGCTCGCAATGACAGACGATTCTAAGCAGACAGGTAAGACGAAGGAAGAAGAATTAGCGCAGCAGCCGCCCCGTGAGGTTGCCCTGCATGAGGTGCTCGACTTCGGCGGGCGTCACCAGGTTGATGTCGCCGTGAATGGTGTGCTTCAGTGCCGAGGCGATGGTGGCAAAGGACAGCGCCTGGGCGCGGTCCTCATAAGTTTGCGAGCCGTAGATGAAACCCGAGATAAACGAGTCGCCGCCGCCGATGCGGTCCACCACCGGGGCGATGTCGTAGAAGGGCGTTTCGAAAAACGCACCCTCATCCCACAGCAGGCCGCAAATGCGCTCGTGTGAGGCGCTCTGGGTCTGGCGGCGAGTGGCAATGACGCGCTTGATGTTAGGAAAGCGCTGCGTCAGCTGCTGGCTCATCGAGATGAAGCCATTTTCCGAATCCGCATCTGCCTTGATGCCGAACAGGTCGTCGGCATCGCCCTCGGTGCAGACCACAATGTCGCAGCCTGCTACCAGGCCCGGCATCACATCCTGCGCCCGCTGGCCATACTGCCACAGGTTGCGGCGGTAGTTCACGTCGGCCGACACGGTGACGCCTAGCCGGCGGGCGGCCGCAATAGCGTCGGCCGTAGCCTGGGCCGCGGCGGCCGAAATGGCGGGCGTGATGCCCGTCCAGTGCAGCCAGCCGGCGTCTTTCAGAATCTCGTCCCAGTTGAAGCTGGCCGGGTCGAGGTGGGCGAAGGCCGAGTCGGCGCGGTCGTACACGATGCGGCTGGGCCGCAGCGAGGCACCTACTTCGAGGAAGTACAGCCCTAGCCGGTGGCCTTCGGTGAAGTGGCAGTGGGTGGTATCGACGCCGTAGCGGCGCAGGTGGTTGGCGGCGGCGTAGCCTAGCTCGTTGGCCGGGAAGGCCGACACGTGGGCGGCGGGCACGCCCATTTGGGCGAGGGCGGCGGCTACGTTGGCATCACCGCCCCCGTAGGTTACTTCGAGGGTGGCAGTCTGCGGCAGCCGGTAGTTCAGCGGCGGCGAGAGCCGCATCATCACTTCGCCGAAGGTTACGACTTGCTTCATGGGGTGGGGGCGCGAGGGGTAGTTTTAGCCGGAAAAGAGCAGCAGCCCGCGCGCATCAGGAGGGAATAAGACAGGAAAGGTAGGCTAGCCAGGAGGTGCCTAGGCCTCCTTTTTTGGTCTTTTTTAACGCAAACGATTCCGATACCCTGCCTCAGCGGCAGGCGTAAAGCAGGGTATCAGGCAAGGAGAAGGGCTAGCCGGCTACCAACTCTCCTGAATTCACCGGCTTGGCGGCGGCTTCGAAGCCAAAGTAGTTTTTGGCGTTGCCGTAGCTGATGTTTTCGACCAGCTGACCCAGCCAGGGCAGCTCCTCGGCGGGCAGCTCGCCGTTTTCTACATCGCGGCCCAGCAGGTTGCAGAGGATGCGCCGGAAGTACTCGTGGCGCGGAAACGACAGAAAGCTGCGCGAGTCGGTGAGCATGCCCACAAACTGGCTCAGCAAGCCCATGCTGCTGAGCGCGTTGAGCTGCTTCTCCATGCCATCCTTCTGGTCGAGGAACCACCAGCCCGAGCCGAACTGAATTTTGCCGGCCACCGAGCCATCCTGGAAGTTGCCAATCATAGTGGCAAACAGGTCGTTGTCGGCCGGGTTGAGGTTGTAGAGAATGGTTTTGGCGAGCTTGTTCTGATTGTCCAGGGTGTCCAAGAAGCGCGACAGCGCCCGGGCCTGCGAGAAGTCGCCGATGGAATCCCAGCCGGTATCGGGGCCCAGCTCGCGCAGGGCGCGGGTGTTGTTGTTGCGCAGCGCGCCGAGGTGAAACTGCTGCGTCCAGCCCTTCTCCCAGTCCATGATGGCCAGCTCGACCAGCATGGCCGACTTGAACTGCTCGATTTCGAGTGCGCTCAGCGGCTGGCCAGCCAGCGCTTTCTCGAAGATGGCGGCTACCTCGGCTTCGGTGTAGTCGGCGGCATAAATCTGCTCTAGGCCGTGGTCGGAGAGGCGGCCGCCGAGGCTAGCGAAGAAGTCGTGGCGCTGGCGCAACGCGGCCAGCAGGTCGGCGTAGCTGCGGATTTCGGTGCCAGCAGCCGCGGCCAGCTTGGAGAGGTACTGGCGGTAGTCGGCGGCCTCGGGCGTCATGGCCTTGTCGGGGCGGAAGGTGGGCAGGATGCGGGTGCCGAAGTCGAGGCCAGCCAGCGCCTGGTGGTGCTCCAGGGTGTCGGCCGGGTCGTCGGTGGTGCACACGGTTACTACGTTCATCTTGCGCAGCAGGCCCTGCACGCTGTATTCGGGCGTTTGGAGCAGCGCGTTGCACTGGTCGTAGATGCGGCGGGCGCTGTCCTTGTTCAGCAGCTCGGTGATGCCGAAGTAGCGGCGCAGCTCCAGGTGCGTCCAGTGGTACAAGGGGTTGCGCACGGTGTAGGGCACCGTTTCGGCCCACTTCTCAAACTTCTCCCAGTCGCTGGCCTCGCCCGTGATGAAGCGCTCGTTCAGGCCGTTGGCCCGCATGGCGCGCCACTTGTAGTGGTCGCCGTAGAGCCAGATTTGGGTGATGTTGTCGAACTGCCGGTTTTGGGCAATCTGGTCGGGCGGCAGGTGGCAGTGGTAGTCAATGATGGGCTGCGGCGCGGCGTGCTGGTGGTAGAGCGTGCGGGCCGTTTCGGTTTGCAGCAGGAAGTCGTCGGAGAGGAAGGGCTTCATAATCAATTATCAGTGAGCAGTTATCAATTGTATCAGAAAAGGAACGTCATGCTGAGCTTGCCGAAGCATCTCGCCCGCATCTTTGAACAAGTAGAGTTAGTGCTGCACGCGAGATGCTTCGACAAGCGCAGCATGACGTTCTTTATAATACCTAACGACTACAAAGAAACGCCGCGCTTCCACGGAATAAAATCAGTCTGCCCGTGGCGTACGGCACTTACTTCTAAGCCGCTGGCTACCTGCACCACATAATCGAGGATGCGCTCGCCGGCCTGCTCAATGGTTTCGTCGCCGTCGATGACGGTGCCGGTGTTCAGGTCAATGATGTCGGGCATGCGCTCGGCCAGCTTGGTGTTGGAGCTGATTTTGACCACGGGCGCAATGGGGTTGCCGGTGGGCGTGCCCAGGCCGGTGGTGAAGAGCACCACGGTAGCGCCCGAGCCGACTTCGGCGGTCGTGCTTTCCACGTCGTTGCCGGGCGTGCAGAGCAGGTTGAGGCCGGGCTTGGTTACCAGTTCGGGGTAGTCGAGCACGGCCACGACGGGAGAAGAACCGCCTTTGCGGGCCGCGCCGGCCGATTTCATGGCGTCGGTAATCAGGCCATCGCGGATGTTGCCGGGTGAGGGGTTCATGTCGAAGCCCGAGCCCACGGCCACCGCGCTGTCGCCGTAGGCTTTCATGAGCGAGGTGAAGCGCTGGGCCGTGGCGTGGTCTACCGAGCGGTTCACTATTTCTTGCTCCACGCCGCACAGCTCCGGAAACTCGGCCAGGATAACCGAGCCGCCGAGCGCCACCAAGAGGTCCGAGACGTGGCCCACGGCCGGGTTGGCCGAGATGCCCGAAAAGCCATCCGAGCCGCCGCACTCCAGGCCGATGGTGAGCTTGCTAAGCGGCGCGGGCTGGCGCTGCTGCTGGTTGGCCTGCATGAGGCCGGCGAAGGTCTGGCGCAGGGCCGTGCTCACGATGGCTTCCTCGGTGCCGATGGTTTGCTGGTCGAGGATGAACAGCGGCTTGCTGAAGTGGGGGTCGCGCTTGGCAATCTCGTCTTGCAGCATGGTGGCCTGCGCGTTTTGGCAGCCCAGGCTGAGCACCGTGGCACCGGCCACGTTGGGGTGCGTGATGTAGCCCGCCAGCAGGCCGCACAGCGTTTGGGCATCCTGCCGGATGCCGCCGCAGCCGCCCTCGTGCTGCAAAAACCGGATGCCGTCCACGTTCGGAAACAGCCGGGGCTTCTGGTAGTCTACCTCGGCCGAGTGCAGGTCGGTAGCCAGGATTTCCTCCACCGACTTGCCGGCCTTCAGCAGTTCTACTAGGGCCTGGGTCTGGGGCTGGTAGCTCTTGCGGCGAGCGTAGCCGAGGTCGTTCACCAGGGCTTCTTCGAGCACCTGGATGTTGCGGTTTTCGCAGAAAACCAACGGGATAACCAGCCAGTAGTTGGCCGTGCCCACGCGGCCGTCGGGCCGGTGGTAGCCCAGGAAGGTGCGGCCGGCAAACTTGCTTACGTCGGGCTGCGCCCAGTCCTGGCGGTGCTGGCCTTCTTGGTAGGCATCGGTGGCGTGCCTGATGTTGGCGGTGGTGAGCAGGCCGCCCTGGCCTACGGCCGAAGCCATCTTGCCCACCAGCACGCCGTACATCGTCACGCTGTCGCCGGGGGCCAGCGGCTGCAAGGCCAGCTTGTGCTTGGCGGGAATTTTCTCGGTGGTGGTCACGGTCGCCCCGTCCCAGGTTACGGGCGTGCCGATGGGCAGGTCGGTGAGGGCGACGAGCACGTTATCGGCGGGGTGAATTTTAGCAACGAGGTGCTTCATAATTTTATAGTTACCGTCTGGCTTTGCGAGCCTGCGCAGCAAGCTCTCCTCGTCGTTGGGGTTGCTGCCCCCAGCGGAAAAGAAGGATTGCTGCGCAAGGACAGGCGCACGGGATAAATAACTGTAAGTATCGTTAAACAGCCACGCGCTGGGTTTGGGTTAATTTGGCGGCCAGGGTGGTGGCGGCCCCGTCTTGCAGCAGCTGCAAGAGATAGCGCGTCACGGCCTCGGAAAAGCCGGGCAGGGCGGTGAGGTCGGTGCCCCAGAGGCCGAGGTCGCCCAGGGCCTGCTGCACCAGCTCGATGGGCGGCGTGTTGGCCCAGAGGTCGGCAAAGAAGCCGGCCTGCTCGTCCTGGATAAGGTACTCCTGGCCGCCTGCCTCGCCGTACCACTTACCGCCCTCCTGGCGGGTGCCGCGCATGAAGAGCAGGTAGGCCGCGAAGCCCAGCGCCACGTATTGCGGCACGGCCCGCAGGCGCTCGTAGTAGTGCAGCAGGTCGGGCACTACGCGCATGCGCAGCTTGGCCGAGTAGTTGAGGGTGATGGCCAGCCAGCGGTGCTCCACGGCCGGGTTGCGGAAGCGGTCGAGCACCTGCATGCCGAAGCGCTGGCCCACTTTCTCGTCGATGGGGTAAGGGATACCGGGCAGCAAGTCGGCCAGCATGAGATGGCGGATGTAGGTGAGCAGCTGCTCGTTTTCCATGGCGCCGCGCACGGTGGGCACGCCTGCCAGCACGGCCAGCCCGCTGGCCAGCGAGTGCGTGCCGTTGAGCAGGCGCAGCTTCAATTCCCGGAACTGGTTGATGTCGGGCTGCACGATAATGCCCGGGTGCACCGGGCCGAAGCTCAGCGCCTGCCGCACCCGCTCGCCGCCCTCGATGGCCCACAGCGCGTAGGCTTCCGACATGGTCAGCAGCTCGTCTTCGTAGCCCAACTCCTGGGCTAGCGCGGCGCAGGTGGCGGCATCCGGCTTGCCTGGCACAATGCGGTCTACCAGCGAGTTGCACACGGTATTGGCATTCTCCAGCCAGTTGAGGAAGCCCACGTCGGGCACCTGGCTTTCGGCCAGCTCGCGCAGAATGCCGCGCAGCTTGGTGCCATTGTCGGGGATTAATTCGGTGGGCACGATGACCAGGCCCTTGTCGGCGGCGCCGCAAAAGGCCTCGTAGCGGGCTAGTAGTACGGCCAGCAGCTTGCCGGGGAAGGAGCGCGGCGGGGCGGCGCGCACGTCGTCGTCAGCCTCGAGCACGAGGCCCACCTCAGTCGTATTAGAGAGTACTACCTGCAAGTCGGGGCTAGCCGCAAAGGCCAGCACCTCGGCCCACTGGCTGCGGGCCGACAGCACCCGGCTGAGGCTGGCGCACACCACGTTCTGGCGCACGGGCTGGCCATCTTCGATGCCCCGGATGCACACCGTGTAGAGGTTGTCTTGGCGCGCGAAAGCAGCGGCGTCGCCGCCGTCGGTGCTCTTCACCACCACCACGCGGCCGTTGAAAATGCCTTGGCGGTTGGCTTGGTCAATTAAAAAATCGGGTAGGCCGCGCAGCAGCACGCCGGTGCCGAATTGCAGCACCTTTTCGGGCAGGTCGAACAGGGCCGGCGGGGGCAGGCTCACGGCCGGGCTGGTCGCCGCGGCAGTCCGCACCAACTCCTGGGTCAGAATAGGCATAATGTAAAGAATTGCGCTAGAATAAGATTTGATGGTCAGTTAGTTGCTGCCCCATTTTTGCTGCCACTTGGGATACTCGCGGGTGAGGAGCTTCTCGGGCCAGGTGCCGGCGTACACGTAGCCGGTGCGGCGCTCCACCTCGATGTCGGCCAGGCGGGTGTGCTTCACGCCGTCGCGCCCTACGTAGATGGGCTGGTTGGTATCGAGGTCGTAGAAGCGGGCCCACACCGTGCTGCCCGGCTGGGGCACCATCACCCGGTCGCGGCCCTTGGGCTGGCTAGGGTCGGCGATGTCCTGCACGGCCGTGTTCGGAATCTTGGAAGCCTCAAACCACGCGATGGCCGCCGCCACGGCCAGGCGCACCTCGAGGCTAGGCTGGTCAAGGCTCAGCAAAAACTCGACGATACCCACCGATTCGTCGCCGCTCAGCGAGGCCAGCTCGAAGGCGCGGGCCTTGCAGGGCAGCAGCGTGGTGCGGTCGTGCTGGGCGCCCCAGGCCGTGCGCTTGCCGTGCTGCACGTACTGCGTTTTGAGGATGCATTGCACACCTTTCTCAACTGCTTTTTGCGCCGGCGCCACCAAGCTGGGGTCTACCAGCGCGTAGTCGGCTTTCTTATCGGCCACGGCCTTCAGCACTTGCAGCGCCCGCACCATGGCGTTGTCGTTGTAGGTAATCTGGGCGCGGTAGAAGCGAGCGTCGGGGTAGTACTGCGGAAAGCCGCCGCTGGGCTGCTGCATCTTGAGCAAATAGCGGATGCCGTTTTCGGCGGCCTGGCGGTAGGCCGGGTTCTGGGTCGTTTTGTAGGCCGAAACCAGGTAGGTAATTTCGCGGGTGGTGGCGTTGTTGTCGATGGTAGCGTCTTCCTGGCTAGCCCCTTGACGGGCGGCGGCCAGGTCGGCGGGGCTCAAGGAGTGGCGGTAGTCCACCTTCACCTCGTTCACGGCCTTGGGCCAGCCGCCGCTGCGGCGCTGAAAGGCCAGCATCTTTTCGGCGGTGGTGTCCTGGGCGATAGCGGCGGGCTGGGTAGCCCCGGTGGGCGGCTGGGCCGGCCGCACTGGCCGGCAGTGGGCCAGCGCCAGTGTGGTAGTCAGGCCCAGACCCAGCAGAAAGAAGCTCGTTTTCATGGCAAAATGCGAAAGGGCCAGGGGCCGGGAGTGGGGCTGGCTCGCCCCGGCCCGCGTGCACTAGTACCCGTAGTTCTGGACGAGGGCGGGGTCGGTGTCGAGGGTAGTCTGCGGAATGGGCAGCAGCTCCTTGCCCTGGCCGGGCGCGTACTCGGCGGCCATGCCACTGCCGGTGCTGTTGACTTTGACGGTAGTGGTAGTACCGCCCGAGGTCGAGCTGAAGGATACCGCTACGCCATTCGGCTGGAGGTTGGCCACGTAGGTGTTGTCGATGCTCTGGCGCCAGTTCACGCGGGTGGTGCCGGTGGGGGCGGTATTATTGGCTGGCGAGGGGCGGTAAAACGAGCGCGTCCACTGCACCTGGCCGTTTACCACGCGGAAGTACTGGTACTGCGGCACGTTCTGGTAGGGCGCGCTGCCGGCTTGCAGCAGGGCCAGGTTGGCCTTGGTGGCGGCGAGGCGGTCGGCGAGCAGGTTCCAGCGCAGTAGGTCGTACTTGCGCACGCCTTCCGAGCCAAACTCCAGCAGGCGCTCGTTCACGAGGGCAGTGAACATGTCGGCCTTCGAGCCGGTGTTCAGGCCCAGCGCGGCGCGGGCTGCGTTGCCGCCGAAGCCCCGGGTGCGCACTTCCAGCAGGGCGGCGCGGCCGGCGGCGGTGGGGCCGTTCAGCTCGTTGTCGGCCTCGGCAAACATCAGCAGCACGTCGGCAAAGCGGATGAGCGGCCAGTTGTAGCCCAGGTAGTTGTTGGTGCCGGGCAGCGGCGGGTTGTGCCAGTCGCGCCGAAACTTGCCGTCGTAAATCGTGCTCAGGGCCACGCCGGCCTGGTTGTTATTGGCCGGAATCTGGTAGGCAGCCACCGTGATGTCGCGGCGCACGTCGGTCGAGTCGAAGGCGTAGAAGTAGGTCGGTACCACGTTCACGGCGCCCTGGGTCGAGCCGTACACCGTGGAGGCGTTCAGGCGCGGGCCGTTGTAGTAGCCCAGCTTCGAGTCGCCGGTGGCCGTGGAGCCGGCCATGCCCACCTCAAAAATGATTTCGTTGTAGGTGTCGCGGCGCTGCTGGTTCACCCCCAGCCACAGGTCCGCGTAGCTCGGGTTGAGGGTGTGCTCGCGGCGCTGGCTCATCAGCTCCAGGCACTCCTGGCGGGCAATGGCGTAGAAGCTGGCGTAATCGGCGGCGCGGGTCATGGTGTTGCCCTTCAGGGCGTAGCCACCGCGCTGGAGGGCCAGCCGGGCGCGCAGGGCCTTCACGGCGCCCTTGGTGATGCGCTCGGTGGGGGTGCCGGCGCCCGAGCGGTAGGGCACGAGCTTTTCGGCGGTGGCCAGGTCGGCAATCAGGCGGGTCAGGGTCTGGTTGCGGTCGGTGTTGGGCAAGTTGAAATCCTGGCCTGGCGTGCTGGGGTCGAACTGCACGGGCACGTCGCCCCAGTTGCGAATCAGCTCGTAGTAGTACTGCGCCCGCAGGGTCAGCACCTCGCCGTAGAGGCGGTGCAGGGCGGCCGTATCGGCGCTGGCCCCGGTGGTGTAGAGGGCCATCTGCGGAATGTTCTTGATGCAGATATTGGCCCGCTCCACGCCCTGGTAGAGGTTATTCCAGGGGTTGATAACCTCCGTGTTGCTGGCGTAGGCCTTGTAGCGGGCAATGCCCCGGCGGCCGGTGTCGTAGGTGCCCGACGAGCCGATGAGCTCATCGGTATCATACGGAAAATACATGCTCAGGCGGGTGCCGTAGGTGTTGTCGCCCGAGAGCGGGTCGTAGGCCCCAAGCACGGCGCTGGTGGCCCCGCTCACGGTGGCGAACGTGGCCTGGGTGTTGCTGAGGGCCAGCGGCTCGATGTCGAGGTAGTTTTTGCACGACGACACCAGCCCGGTGGTGCCGGCCAGCGCCACGGCCGCCAGCGCGGCGCGGCGGGAGGTAGCGAAAAATTTCATAAGCCAGGTACTAGCTAAAAAGTCGGGTGGGAAGAAGGATTACAGCCCCAGGTTCACGCCCACCAAAAAGGTGCGGCTGCGGGGGTAGGCGGCGTAGTCGACGCCCGGCGTGAGGGGCGTGTTGCGGCGGGTGTTCACCTCGGGGTCGTAGCCCGAGTAGCCGGTGAGCGTGGCCAGGTTGTTCAGCGTCACGTAGAAGCGTACCTGCTGCAGCTTGGCGCGGTTGATGAGCGCCTTGGGCAGCGAGTAGCCGAGGGTGATGTTGTTGAGGCGCAAAAACGAGCCGCTCTCCACGGCGTAGGAGTGCAGGAAGTAGTTGCCGCGCACGGGGCTCCAGATGGTGGCGTTGGCGTTCACCCGGTTGAAGGTGGCCGCGTCGGTGATGAGGGCGCCGTTCTCGTCGATGTTGCGCACCCGGCCATTCATGTCGCTCAGCAGGTTGGCGTAGGCCGTGTTGGCGGTGCTGGTCGTGAACTCAATCTTGTTGGCGTTGTAGAGGTCGTTGCCCAGCACGAAGTTGACGAACACGCTGGCGTCGAAGCTCTTGTAAGTGAACTGCTGGTTGAAGCCGCCGCTCATCTTAGGATTGGCATTGCCGATAACCGTCTTGTCGGCCTCCGTCACGGTGCCGTTGCCGTCGGTGTCTTGCAGCTTGATGGTGCCCAGGCTCACGGGCACGCCCGTAATGGCCGCGTCGCTGGCCACGCCGGCCCTTAGGGTGCCGGTGCGGGTGGCGTAGTTGTAGGTTTCGAAGTCGTCGATGGTGTAGAAGCCCTTGGTTACGTAGCCGTACATCAGGCCCACCGGACCGCCCACGCGGGCCACGTAGTCGGGGCCCGACAGGTTGGAGCCGGCCCAGCCCGACTGAATGCTCTGAATCTCGCTGGCCCCCGCACCCAGCGACTCGATGCGGTTGCGGTTGAAGGAAGCGTTGGCCGAGGCCGACCAGGTGAAACTCTCGGTTTGCAGCACCGTGCCGCTCAGCTGCAATTCGAGGCCGCGGTTCGAGGTCGAGCCGATGTTTTGCAGCTGCGTGGTGTAGCCCGTGAAGCCCGGGATGGATACGTTCACCAGTAGGTCGTTGGTGGTGTTGTAGTAGGCATCGGCCGTGAACTGCACGCGATTATTGAACAAGCCCACATCAATACCCACGTTGCGGGTCGTGGTCACTTCCCACCGCAAATCGGGGTTGTAGAAGTTGGCAAACGAGGTGGCCGGAATGGTCACGTGGTTCAGCGCGTAGGAGGCGTTGCCGGCCTGCGCCAGCTGCTGAAACAGGAAGTCATTGATGCGGTTGTTGCCGGCCTGGCCGTAGCTCAGGCGCAGCTTCAGGTCCGACACCGTTTTGGCGTAGTCGGTGAAGAAATTCTCGCGCGAGATGCGCCACGCCGCCGACACGCCGGGGAAGATGCGCGAGCGCATGCCGGGCGCAAACTTCGACGAGGCGTCGTAGCGGGCCGAGGCCGTCAGCAGGTACTTGTCGTCGTACGAGTAATTAAGGCGGCCGAAGCCCGAGAGCAGCGTGTAGTCGACCGGGATGCCCGTGCTCGGCAGCACCGGCTGGGCTACCGTGCCGGCCGGCAGCACGGCCTGGTTGATGTTGGCCAGCGCCCGCTCGGCGTTGATGTCGATGGGCAGGTAGTTGGTCTGGATGTACTGCTGGGTCGTTTTCTGCTGGTAGGTTTCCTCGCCCAGCAGCACGTTCAGCGAATGTTTTTCGTGCTTGAAGGTGTAGTCCAGCACGTTCGAGTTGTTGATGCTCGTCTGGGTGGCCGTGGTGATGGTGGCAAACGGCAGGTTGTTGTA
>Ga0160429_1000131_pt1 | contig 95547 bp, 81 predicted proteins | sample SolpanmetagenomR_FD_108199 | JGI IMG/M metagenome (GOLD analysis project Ga0160429, IMG submission 108199) | Solar panel surface microbial communities from Lawrence Berkeley National Laboratory, California, USA - R | ecosystem: Engineered > Built environment > Solar panel > Unclassified ...
GTGGAAGAAATTGCAAATGATCAAGCCTTTGCTGGTGCAAGACCTACGGCATTCTTTCCGAGGTCGTAAACAGAGTAATATCTTCTCAAGAATGAATCTCCCAAAATGACAAGAGGTCCGGCAGGAGCAGGAATGTCAAATCCAGTAAAGGAAGAGATACATGATCCCTGTACTTCAAGAATGTAATCATATGCGGTAATGGTAAAGTTCTTTCCTGTCAATGTGAATGTAAGATCTGGTAAAGTGTCTCGCTTGTCGCAGTCAACGCTGTATTGACCATTATATCCCTTTTTAGCACCCATTTCCTTGTTGCTGCAAAGATGTCATTAGTGATGAATAAATGGGAAATTATAAGGAATACGACTTACAGAAGATCGGCAAGTGTTGTAGGCATGGCAATCAATGAAGTACCAGTATCAAGAATAGCACCAGTAGATTCAAATTCGGCAGTCTCGCCACCAAAAGTAATGGCGTCAAGATCAACTTCCCAATAAGCCTTACGACGGAGAGGAATCATTGTCAAATCACCGGTATAGTGGTCCTTGTTAACACCGCCGAAGATTGCCTCGGATTCGGCTTCCTTGTCATTGACGTCTGCAAGGTAAAATGCAAACACTGGATCATCTAATAATCCTTGATCAACGGCAGAGTAAAATGGTGGAGGAATACCATTGACGGAGATGGTGTCGTATCCTAGACCCAAAATGCCATCGAATCGACCAAATGCAAAAGCAAGACCTGGCTCAGAAGTTGCCTCTCCAAACAATTGATTTTTGATCTTCAAATCACCTAATTGAACGGTATCTTTTGAGATGTATCCCTCAACAGCACCTGAACCGTAACGAATGGCAAAATCAGATCCATTCTTCTTGTATGATGATGATCCACTGTGGTCGTACTTGTTGTGAAGATAACAAGCGATAGAAGTACAATCTGAAGATGGAATCCATAAATTGGAGCTTCCAGTATCAAGGACAACCTTGAAATCTTGTGGAGGGTTACCAACTGAGATTTCAGAAAAGTATTGAGCGTTCATGAAATTGTCGACTGGGACGGTATGACCTCCACCATTTTTAGCATCGTCTTTGAACTGAAGATCCTGAAACATTTGTTGTCCTTGAGAATGTAAACCCATGTATTTCTGGCCAATAGCACGAGCTTGATCTGGTACATTGGCATTTAACTATATATCTTTAAATCAACACATTGACCGCAATAGATGACTTCGATGGAATACTTACGAGCTGCTCAGTTAATGGTACTTTTTTGAGCTTCATCTTGTGGACGCCGGCATTGGCAGCACCTAATAATGCAGCAGATGCTGCGAGAATTGAAACACCCTTCATATTGGTCGTTTCAATGAATAAGTTATGAGAATGATTATATTATAAAGATCAATAAAGGTCTAGGAGAAACAGATTGTAATGAGTAATAACAAAATGGGGCAAAGCGGGCACGTGGTGAGGCTGACGTCAGGGAGCTCCTAGCAACCAAGTAATAAGCTCTTTGGGGTGGAAACGGGGCTTTCAACAATAACAATGTCCTGTCATGATCTTGTTAATCAACGATCAATTTTATCCTCAGTACTGTACGTGATTAGTGTCACACATCTTTAGCAGTCGTTGTCTTGTTATACCACGATCTATGCTGAGACCGAGACATGGCATGATTTGCCCATCGTTATAGAGCTTTCTCATTAACACACACCTGACATGATTCCGAGATTTGCAAAATAAACTTTTCGTAATATAAACTTTTCATGACACCATCCATCTAGAATCTGTCAAAAGTTCTTCGCATGCTCTTATATTTATCGTTCTTTGTATGTGATAGTAGCGTTGCCGGAAATGAAATGTTATTTGTTCTAAATAATGTCTTGATACAATGCTAAAACAAGAAAATGAAGCCATGCGCTTGGACGGCCTAGCAGCATACAACCTACTGCAATAAAGCAGCAAAGGGGCTCTCGGTCATCCAGAGCAGCAGGTTACTCTAAACAGAAGATTGTATATAGAATCGTGGTAGACTTTGTACAAATTTGATGTTAGAATGACTACTCAATATTATTGATTCATGCACCATAATCATTTTGACTCTATCATATGCACGAATTGCATGACCGCAAACCTACTGTGGTAAATGACAGATATGATGGATTTACTATGATTTTCTTCGACGTTTCATTGTGCAGAACCACGTTATTACTCGCCGTTGCGATTCGGCACCGCAAAGCGCTACTCCATTGTTAAAACTCCGCGAGAGCTGTCACTACACTGTGTTGTTCGTATCTCGTTGAACATCTACAGACGACAAATCGATTGACGACCATCTATATCGTTTTTTGGTAATAGAAATCGGATATGAACTGACCTGCGCTTCGGACTATATTTAGTGACAGACAGACAGACAGACAGACAGACAGACAGACAGACAGACAGACAGACACGCGAGGGAACTAAGGAAAAGGCACTAGATCTCCATTGCAATCATTTGAAGAGGAGGAATATCATACAGCGTTGTTGTCATTATCAGATATCATATCGACGGACCAATAATGCTGAAACGCGCATTAATCCGAGCACCATAGTGTACCATAATTTCGAAAGAACTCGACTTATTCTTCGTCTAATCACATTATAATTATCTAGGCCTCTAAACTGATCAGCACATTCGATGGGACGAAAGGAGAATGGTGAGATATTGACTAATATACAAATCGCGCTAAGATGAAATGTCGATTGCTTCTCAGTCGGCACGAACATCATTAACTTCTGCCTCAATCTTAACGATTCATACTCGTCCTGGGTCTGCATCTGACTCAATCCATCTACATTCCCTATCATCTTCACCCAAGATCCATCAAGTCGAAGGATTTTTCAAGTCATCCAACGAAATATCAGCACAGGAAACATCATTAAATAAGTCGTATGAGAAACCTTTACGCACAAAAGCGTCACATAACTACTACCCAAATACTGAAAAGCAAGTCGTTGTTCAAGATACCGGTCGAATACAAAGTGAGAGGCTCTCTTGAAAAGCTGAAAACCCAAGTTCAAAACCATCTGGTCAAATGTATCGAGATTCACCCCAAGGGAGCCCTTCAAGATTCCGCCAGCCATCAGCTGGTAGTAGATTGGATGAGTATAGACCTGGGCGAGTCAGTGGCTCCCGCCTGCGGTTATCATCCCAGTCCTCTTCCTCCAACAATGTGGCGGCAGCTGGCAGTAACCAAAACAGACAAAAAATGCCAATGACGATTGATACCAGTGCAAAAACATATATCAGATCACCTTTATCGCCTCCAATAATGAATCCTTTAAACAGCTCATTACCTTCTCCGACGAGCGGTAATGCGGATCCGAACGACTATTTTGGATTGGGGATTGCAGTGTCAAGAGATGGAACACCACAAGCTGGAGATGGCAGTCCTCTCAGTCCTTCAGCGTCAAGGCATCGGAGACCGCGGGATGACACAAGCAGTCCGACAACTGACAGGAGAACGTCACGTCCAAAAGATAAACGGGAAAAAGATAAAAAGACAATGTTATCCATGGCATTAGAAAAAGCAAACACAGCCGTACTTCTTGACAATGCGCATAACCTTGCAGGCGCACTGGATGCGTATGGTGATGCATGTGGACTTTTAGAGCAGGTCATGGACCGGACAGGAAGTATGGAAGATCGTGAAAAGCTCGAAGCAATTCGAAATACATATGCTACAAGAATTGAAGAGTTGACAATATTACAACAACCATCTTCGGGCGAGAGTTCGGAAAAACAACTCCCGCCACGGCCGAGTAGTAACGAATCCGATGTTGCTCCCGCTGCTACAATACCTCAAATAGAAGCTCCTAGCAGGATACCTCCATTATTTACAAACACTTTACCAGTCAACACTAAAACGAATGGCCCATTTTTGGCGGCACCTGCTGTAGGAGGAGATGCCCGAGATCGGTCATCTTTCCTCAGCGATGCTATTAGAGAAGTGGAAGGAGGTGCTGAAGGAGGATTTTTGGGGCCCTTGTGGGAAAGAGAAAGATCGAGGTCTCCACTTTCTACCACAAATCTAACTCCAAATCGGTCAAACGATAAATTGAACAGCCCTGATGCACCATTACCGCTAGAACCTAATCGATCCTCTTCCCCCAGACTTTCTCCTCGAGACGGTTATGCTGAACTTCCTGCAGATACCACACCCAAACCTATAGTGTCGATACTTCATGCCGAGCCTGCATCATGGCTGAACACTATTGATGAATCAGATTCGGATCAATCGCGTGTAGCAAAATATGATGGAAAGGGTAGTAATGCGCGATATGGTCAAAATCAACCGGAAACGAATAACGAGTTTGATGCCGTCTTCAATGAAGCGATTGAAGCAGCATATGATGATAATTATGATGAAGACCAACGAATGATGGATGATCTTGCAAAAGATTACATGGATAACACTTTCAAGGTTGATGCACACAGAAAATCTTCTTTACCGCAGCCATCCAACCATAATACACCTCGATTACGAAATACATGGGGCAGTGCTACTATTGGAGATATACAAGGTGGTAGCAAGACGTTATCAATGTTATCCGACAGCAGTGGCTTGAGAGGTCTCGGCACTCAAACAAATGATCAAAGAGCTTCGACATCAACAAATGGCACATCTGAGAGTGGTCTTCGTTCACGTGATAACACGGAAAAAGGATCGATATCTCAAGATGCTAATCAGGATACAATGAGCAGGAAACGCTCATCTGATCCAAGTGTTAAACCGTTGACTATAGAAACAGCCATTATACCTTCAAGACGGAGAGCACCGTCTACAGCAAGTCGTAAGACTGAATATAGTGTACGTTCGATTGATGTGGCTCCGTGGGAGGCTAGAGACCGTACTGCCGAAGTGACTCCTTGGGAGCTGGAGGATAAGCTAGCCGAGGTTACGCCATGGGACTTGCAAGGCTCAGTAACGGACAAATTTGGTAAGACTGGAAGTCTAAAACGGCTCGATAAAGAACCAGCATCGGCAACATCTGATTCTGGAAGTTCTGCTTTGGGGGACGTGTCTTCCCCAAGAGCTCGTAAGGTGCGGAATCAAAAGTCGTCTCTGAGTTTGACTGAACAGAGTGCTGCAAGTACGCCAACAATGGCTGGGGAGAAACCATATAATTCTGGAGGGTTTGGACAAACGTTTTCACGTCGAAACGAATCTTCTGGGCATGTCAGTCAAAGATCTATTACGGGTACATCGACGGCAGCTTCGAGTATGACACCTGTTATTCCTCCTGTACCTGAAACGGCGCAACAAGGTGGAGTATATCTGTTTGATACGACTCTGGGTCGCTCGATTGAGCAACCAATGTCATCATCTCCAAGACCATCAAAAGACCCGTCTATTCCTAATCAATTCGAACCCTGTCCAGATTCACCGTTGTTGAGACCATTTTGGATGTTACGGATAATATCAAATGCCGCCATACATCCTAGAGGTGGATATTTGACAAGTCGTTTATTTATGCCGCACGAAGCTTGGCAAACTCGATCGGCAAAGTTGAAAAATCTAGAAGATAAGATCTCTGCTTGTGATACATTGACTACAGCCCTTGTCAGATTAGAAGGCGTTGACACTTATGATGCCGACGCTGTACTTGCACAACTCCAACTTTTCGAGGAGATTATGGAACGTGTTCAAGCGACGTTGAACAAGAAATTAGGAAGTGAAGTCGGTGCTAACAATGCTATCTCATCTTTCAAAGAAAGTGATAAAGCTTCTTCTACAGGAGAGACTGCTACAGAAACGACATCCGCTTCAAAAGATAGTGCAAAAGGAAAGGGATTCTCTTGGCGGAAATTGAGAGGTAAAGCATCTTCAATCTCTGGTCCTACAGGTGGTGGTGGAGAGATGGTCACCATGCAGACTGTACCGATGACTAGTTTTAATGGTCTAGAAAAGAAATTTAACCATAGAAAGCAAGCATTGAGTGAAGCGATATTTAGTGGTGTTCATGGTAATTATATGGCTTCTATAGCTAAATTATGTGAAGCTGCTCAAACCTTAGGTTAGTATTTATCAATTCTAGTATATGATTTGGCATGCTATGATACTAATATATATAATTAATCGATAGATCAAATAGCAAGACAAGTGGAAGATCCAGGATTAAAACATTCTTCAACTACTCATGTGGGTCTAGAACTTAGTACAAGACATGCATCGGAATTCTTTGCATTTTATATCTGTCGATTTATATTGGCTGATATTGGAATATTATTGGATAAATATTTGAAGAGAAGTACAGAGTGGATCATGTCATGAGTTCTGGACAAATATATTTTAAATGTAATTATATATTCGAGAAGAACTTGTTATTGAAGATTTTTATATAATGATTCGATATAAAGATTTTGCTATAAAGGACTAATCTGATGTAAAAGGTTGACATGTAGCTAATAGTAAACTTTGATGTAGATATGTTAATATTATTGTATACAACAACTTATTTGTTTGATCATACTAAAATACATACAGCCACGAAAGTGAAGAGTGACGATTCGGTTAAAGTTGCCACTTGGACTTTTATCCTTTCAAAATTTATTATTCCGTCACCACCTTCTCTACATACAGTACTGGAATTGATTTCATCTATTCTACTCTGTCCATTTTCATAAATACAATCCATAGTAATTGTTGGAACATGGCAGACCGTAGTGAATTATGGCGAAAGATGCAACAAAACATGCAACGCATGCAACAAAGCGGTGGCGGAGGAGGCGGCCGTAATCCCAAAGCATTCTTCGGAACCGCAGCATTAGCCATTGCAGGAGTCGGAGGCGTCTACCTCTTCCAAAACGCACTATTCAATGGTACCAACCCCCCTCTTTCCTTTTCTTTTATCATATATATTGACTGTTGGGGTCTAGTCGACGGAGGTAGTCGAGCGGTGAAATACTCGCGCATTTCCGGCGTCAAACCAGACATCTACCCGGAAGGAACGCACCTTGCGATTCCCTGGGTTGAAACGGCCATTCAGTTCGACGTGCGCGCCCGGCCCCGTAACGTCTCGTCACTCACAGGCACGAAAGATTTGCAAATGGTCAATATAACGTGTCGAGTGCTGTCTCGGCCGCGCATCGACGCTCTGCCGCAGATCTATCGCACGTTGGGCACGGATTACGACGAGAGGGTGTTGCCGTCGATAGCGAACGAGGTGTTGAAGAGCGTGGTCGCGCAGTTCAACGCCAGTCAGTTGATCACGCAGCGAGAGAATGTTAGTAGATTGGTAAGAGAGCAGTTGACGAAACGGGCGGCGAGGTTCAATATCTTGTTGGACGACGTCAGTCTTACGGTAAGTCTTTATCATTCTACCCTCATAAATGTCTTGACTGCAGGTTCTAATGTTGATTGGTAAAAGCATTTGGCATTTTCGCCCGAATTCACGGCTGCTGTAGAAGCTAAACAAGTCGCTCAACAAGAAGCGCAACGTGCCGCGTTCGTAGTCGACAAAGCGAGACAGGAAAAACAAGCTACCGTCGTAAGAGCGCAGGGAGAAGCTAGATCCGCAGAACTGATCGGTGACGCTATCAAAAAGAGTAGAAGTTATGTCGATCTACGAGAATTCGACAATGCCAGACAAATCGCTAGTGTTTTGGAAAAGAGTCAGAATAAAGTCTATTTAGATACAGAAGGGTTGGGATTGAACGTATCGATGAGTAGTAGTGATAAAGCTAGAAAGAGAGGTGAATCATGATTATAATTATCTTCATTCATAAATCTCTACTCATATATATATAAGAATAAATATGTGTTTATGATATAATACTAATCTCATATATACTCTATTATACAAGTAATCAATTCAATGTACATCAGGAGAATTAAAAGTATCACTCTCTTTGTTATTACTTCTTGATAAACTTCTTCCAATCCTACCTAAATTCCATCTCGATTTATTCTCACTACCCTCAACAACCGAACCGTGAGATACAAGTCCAAGACCAGGTACAACATCACCAGTAGTAGTTTTATAAACTTGTTGATTCGTAGCAGGAGTATTACTTCCCGATTGAGAAGCAGAAGAGACAAATCCACTACTTCTCCCACTTTTAGCGTTATTGTTCAAAGATTCGTCGACAAAAGTCCAGCTTTCACCTGTATCATGAGCACCATGATCGTCGTGATCTTCATCATCATCATTGTCATCATCCACATCATCAAAATCATTACTCTTTCCCTTTCCTTTTATACTATCATCCACAACACTTTTCCTCTTTTGCCCTTTTGGAAAATTCTTCCCAGCTCTAGCTACGACCAGAGTCCTGGCATATTCCAAATCTCTATAGACAGCTTTGATAGCATTACTTACCCCGTCTTCGTTTCTGATTTGTTCACCTAGTAGACGTGCTTTATCTTTCATTCTGGCATCGTTTGTCGCGATCCACAATGCTTTACCCAAGACTTGTTCCGATACTTTTCTGATACAAACTCCGACACCCAAATCTTGAAGTCGAGCTCCGAAAAAGAATTGGTCGCCGAAAAATGGCTTGATGATTGTTGGTATACCTGCTCGCAAACTAGCTCCTGTCGTTCCGGCTCCTCCGTGATGTACTGCAGCGTCCATTTGGCTAAATAACCAATCGTGAGGCGCAGATGTGATCAAAAAGATACTATCTGGAAGGGAAACTTCAGGTTGAGTTTTCTGAGCAGATGAATCCAATCGATCAGACCATCCTTTTGACAACACGCATCTCACATCAGCTTTTTGTACTGCGGCAACAACTGAAGCGGTCAAGGCTTTGGAATCCGAAACTACTACAGATCCGAAACCAATATATACCAGTGGCATTTTATCGGCTCTTGCACGTGCAATAAACGATGTCAAAGCGGGCGGAGGTGTCCATGTAGATGCTTCGTCCAAAAACCAGTAACCCGTAACACGGATCCAATCAGGAAAGTCTAACGGAGGAACGACAACCGAAGGAGAGAAGTTGTACAGAAAAGGTACTTTATTAGGTTGTAATCGATCAAGAGTTGTCGGTCCAAGATTGAGCACTTTACGTCTCCAACGATTAACTTGAGAAGCGGTAGCTTGCCAGAAGATGTTATCGAACAAGACATACGTCATATAATTGTATGCACCTCCCATTTTATGATTTGGAACGGCAAATGCGTGTGGATAGGCTCGAGTACGTGTCCATGGCATTGTGAATGCACGGAAATATGGAATCTCTAACGCTTCTGCGATATGAATTCCTGCCATGGCAGAAGGTGATTCAATCAATACATCTGCACCTTGACAAGCAGTCCATGCCGTCACTAAGAGTGTATCAAGAAAGCCACGAAACTGTACAAGTATATCATTAGTTGGATTTCGTATGCAATTGAAGAAGTGACATACCTTTGAATTTGCTTCGTATAAAAAGGATGGAGTAAACATTCCATTCTCCACACAAATTCTCATCAATTCAGCAGGATCTCCTTCAACAGGTGCAAAGTCGATACCGTGCTTTCGTATCCAAGGCTCAAATTCTGCGTGAGTAGCAATCTTTGGTTTATGTCCCTCCTTGAGAAAGCCTTTACATAATGCTATATAGGGTTGAACATCTCCTCTAGAACCAATAGTCAAGCAAGTTATATTTAATGGTTCAGAAGGTTTGAAGTCGACAATCGATACTCCAGTATCATCGAATAATATCGGGGGTACATCTCGATCTGAAATTCATGTCATTATATTGCTCGAGAGACAAAGTACGTTGATCAAGTTATTTCTTACCTGTAACAGCCAAGTCACGAAAGAAATCTGCATCTTGCTCGTTACCATGTTCTCTTCGTCGAGCTTCTTGTAAAATTTCATTCTCTTTTGCTGCAAACAATGCCTCCGAGTCGGCAGATTCATCAATCAATGCCGAATCGGATATTGATCTGAGAGCTTCGAGTGGTTTCAGTACAGTAATTGTACAATCATCTCGTAAATTAGCCGTATTGAATTCGAAAAAAATCTCTTCGTGACCGCGAATGACTACTACCATTCCAGAATAACCAAAACGAAATCCTTTTTCTTTGTCGACGTTGATGATATCTTTGAGTGGTATGACTAGCTATTTACGATCAATCCAATTAGTAACGGTTCTGTCTTATAAACACGTTGATCAAAATACCTTTGTTCTTGTACCCGGTAACAAACTTCGATAACAAAGTCTTGTTGAACCAATATAAATCTTACCATATAATGGCAGGACTCGAAGTAAATGAGCAAAATACGATGCTACCAGTCTTTCTGATTCTGGAAGTGCAAAGTAATCACGGAAACGAGCTTCTGCTTGTGCAGTATCAGACTCGTCATCGGGATCATAAACATAATCTTCTGTATGAAGACCATTTGCGTCTGCATAATGCTTCTTCCCGCCTGTCCACATTCCATATACCTTTTCATAATAACCTCTCGGTGTAGAATTGAATAAATTACTCATTCTCCTTCCTTGATGTTTGAGCATTCCTGTAAAATCATTTGCCCTTTGATATGCTCCAGATGAGATAGTCCTTGGTACTGTATTCACTTGGGCATTATTTACATCGCTCGGACGCGTCGAGTCGTTGTTACTATTGTAGGATTTCAAAACAGGTCTATCACCTTCCCTTTCTTGACTAGCAGATCGAGATGTCGCCGTCGAATGATTGGCAGATCGTTGAGCAGGTGTCATACTCTTCACATTGGTCACTTTCTTGGCCATGATATTGGATAAGGTTGGCGTTTGGAAGATGCTAGTCCCACTTAGTATACCACTGGCTGACGAATCATGTTCTATCGTTTCGGCGATATTAGAAGGTCGTGAATCAACAGCATCTCCAGCGCTACTTAAAGACGTACTTCGCGGTGAAGCGTGATTGAAGCTCACTCGACTTGCCGCACTAGCACTTCTTCGTCCTCGATCGAAGCTATGCCGACTTTTATCAAAACTTGATCGCATAATATCAAGACTTGGACGTTTATTATCAAAACTTGGACGCTTATTATCAAAACTTGGACGTTTATTGTCAAAACTTGGACGCTTATAATCAAAACTACTTCTTGATGCATCTAGACTTATTCGAGGACTGCATGTGTTTGAATTCGATGGTTGCACAGTTGCACGGACGTTCTCGTAGACTTCAGCCGACGTCAGAGTTATCGACGGATGTGCTTGCAGATCTTGTGACCAACTGGCATTTGGAGCATTTTGAAGTCTATTTTGAGATGACGAGGGAGAAATTTGTTGCGCCAAAGCTTTGGCAGCCGTGGTATCTTGCGTCATTATACGAAGAACGTTCAACGCATCTTTTCCATGGCTAAAGAACGAGAAGAAATATTCGTCCACAGCAAACGTCTCATCATTATCAATGACCCTTATTTTAATTGTTTCGGCTACATCCAATACTGGATTCTCCTCGATATCCAAGATATTATCGATTGGCAGAGAAATCTTTACACTATCGCCATCGTTGTGGGATCTGAATATGACCTTTTGTAGCTGCCTCACCCATTCTTTAGCACTGGTCACACTGTCTGCCTTGAAATAATATATCCGTTTATCAGTCTTGACTGAAAAGTATGGTGATTGTTTTGATTTTTCTTTCTCAGCTTTATCTTGATGTATTTCTGCAGATATTCCATATCGAAGGTCAATATTCCCGCTTGGAAAATATGGTGTTGAGGGATCAGTAAAGTATGACAAGACTGTTCCTTTTAATGTAAACCAAAATCGACGATAATGAGGATTTGTTTTCCCTCTTTTGGCCAAGTGACCGGACTTCAGTATTGTATTGTTTTTTTGTTGTAGATAGGCGTAGAAGCAAACATGACGTTGTGTGACATACATGTAACCTTGAAGCAGCACATTTGCAAGATAACAACATTGGTATTCCGATATGACCTCTTCTGGCTCTTCAAATTGAAACACATCCTTTAACGCTTCAGGCAATGCTATTGGAGCCTTTCGAATACTTTTCAAGGATGTACTAGATGCGGACTTTTTGAGATTAGCTGTAAGTGTAGCGTTGGAAGATTCCAGACTTTCAGCATTTGCACGAGCTTGCAACATCTGACTCATAATCGGGGCATCACCTTTGAATTGCTTTTCATCGGAAACGGGGGATGCCGGGAGTGGAGGAGTTGGAGAGGCGCGGGCAGATACATCTCCTTTTTCTTTTGTATTTCTTGATCGTAGAAGAGGTAAAGAACGAAGGAGTTTGTTGTCAGAAAACTTTTTCTTATAATCCGACTTTGTTAGATTCGTGGTGCTAGCCCCTTTGAGTAGATCATTTGGTAGTTGTGTGGCATCATCACTTTCATCTTCACTTTGTTCTGCAGTCATCAAAGTCTGAAAATCCTCTTTTGACCGAGCTGCTGCTATTACACCAAAGACAGATCTGTGCATGAATGCGAGATTTTTGTCGGATGCTTCGGCAAGACCTTGTATGTGTTCATCTTCGCCCTCATCCTCATCGTCTGATCTAAATCTTTCTGGTAAAGCTATTATGCCTGGCTCTTGTTTTCTCTTGTGTAATACTCGACTCGAACATTTATTTTGTGATGTATCGCAGCTAGCCATTTTGCAGGCCTAATTGACAGTATTATTTATGCGTTGCTCGGCAAGTCTGATAGTTGAAAGAGTTCAAAAGAATGTCCCCACGAGATTATATGACGAAGATCATTTCTAAGGGTGTAATATTACCCGATGATTGTGTTTTACGACCGATGCGGGTCCCGACTTTGTAGGGTTGGTGAGGATGTTGATGAATCTGTTTGCTTTGAAGAAATGCCTTGACCGGATAAATTTTTTGGTAACTGTCAAACATGTTGCTGTTATTGTTGGTCGTTCTCGAACTCATGATGAATCTTGGTCCCGTGGATTATAGTTCTCTCCCATAAACTTTAACCCGACTAGATCCGATGAGCACAAAACTTGGACACATGACACACATTATTATTCGGCAATCATGAATCACTGAATCACGCGTATATTTATGACTTGTGTCATTGCGACAATGTAATACGTCAACTTGATCATGAATGAATATAGAAGATACTATCTACATACAAATATATAAATTACAGTCTTGTAGGCTCATATGTTCTCCACCAGAGCGCCATGTTTGCGGTTATAACAAGATCCAACATAGCTTGACCTTTAGAATGGATAATCAGCTTTCCCAATTTGACTTGTCGACCGATTGCACCACCTCCTGCAGCTTCGCCAGCCAAGGATGGTGTTTGCCGATACCCAGCATTCAAATCACGACTTTTGGGTTTGTAGTGGAGGATTGGCAGGTTGAATCTCAAGTCGCTGATGAGATTGCATTCTTCCGACGCAGAGCCCTCGCTTTCTGCAATTTGTGAACAGACCAATCCACGACCATTACTGGCTGTTGTGTATTTACACGTCTTACCCCATATGTCGGTAAAGTTATAGCTTGCCATTGATCGAGTGATAGGAGATAGTAGAAATGAATTGTGCGAATAACTTTCTTGGTGTTCTTGGAATATCAGCTCACTAGTAAAGTCGTGTCGGGAGGATAATGGTGATTTATTGGAGAGGAATTTGGCATATCTTGGGTTTTCCACAATCAAAGTGATTGGAGGTTGTAGATTTGTATGATGCTTGGCTGTCAAAGCAGATTTTATGAATTGGTCATAAACTCTGGCTACATTCCATTGCTGTCCAGTCAGAGGGTTTCGGCGTATGACTGTAAGCTTTTGTGGTATGATATCTGACAAAGTAATGGATTTCCTCCTGATCATCGTTCGTCGAGTCGATTCTGGAGGAGTGTTCTGATCCGACGTGCTGGCTGATGTAGGCATTGATGTTGTTTGTGTATATATTGGCTTACGATCGAATGCTTTTGTTCTCACCCTAAGAGGAGAAGGCATTTGTTGTGACATTTCAGAGGCATCATCTGGTGATTGAAAGATGAGATTATCCTCTGGACGATCTTTGTGGATAAAGTATAGACAACTTTGAACATCGTGAGCACTAATGGTATGATTCCTTGGCTTTGTGGTTGTAAGAAACACATCTCTACTTCCAGGCACTTTTATAATATATAGTACAAGAGGACTTGGATTATCATTGCTTAAGCCAGGATTGATGGCCAGATTTACAAGATTTGTTATTGATAATGCTTCCATCATATTAATATTGAACAATGATGATAGGAAAGATAATTGCAATCATGACAGTACTCGACCGTAATTTTATTGCATTGTTATGTGAGACTTCTAGACTGGGTATATGCATGCGCGGGCCTGGCAACGCGTATATCAAGGCGGGGCTGTGTCATATACGCCATGTCGTGGTGTATTTTTCTCTATCATGTACTGTACAACGCGAATTACCTTTTGTATTTCTGATACATTTCAGATACAGTTCCGAATGTCATGCATGTACTTCATAAGCAGTGTCGGAGTCAACAAAGACGTCGCAAAGAGCAACCGCGAAAGTCATTCTACATTTCCCCGCGCTTTCACATGTCAATGTTATGCATGAACTGCCATACAGCTTGATGACCCTATAAACTACAGTAGCTGCTCTCGTGGTTTTTCATCTACGATCATCATCTTCATTTGCCATATGTATAAATACCTCCTCATCGTATCTTGACTTAGTTGAGTTCCATTTCTTCATTCCGTCAATATCATGACTTTACGAAAGAAAATCATCGTCCTCTGTGACGGCACGTGGTGCGGGAAAGAAACTGGCACAGAAACAAACATCTCCATCATCGGTAGTATGATTGGTTTAGACATGACCAGCGCCATCAAGTCTACACCATCACAGACACCTATATCCGTCGATTTTGCTGACCCATCTCGTCAAGTCGTAGCTCGATATTTCGACGGAATAGGCACAGGCGGGACATTTCTTGAATATATAATAAATGGCGCGATAGCTACTACAATAGGTGACGAATGTATAGCCGTTTATGAATATATCGTATCGCATTTTGACAATGATTCCGAAATATGGATGTTTGGGTTTTCTCGCGGAAGCTTCACTGTCAGAGCGGTATGTGGAATGATTAACAATTGCGGGATCGTCAAACGACTACATAATCCCGAGCAAACTCGTGCTATATGTAAAGAAGTGTATGAGATGTATAGATCTCCATATGCAGAAGAAGAACCGCACAGTGTAAAAATGTCAGAATTTCGTGATCGCGCGTCATGGCACGTTACTCATTCCAATTCCACCACAAGAAGTCCGGTGAAATTCATGGGAATCATAGACACTGTCGGCGCATTGGGTGTTCCTAAATTCAACGCTGGAATCGGTCTTGAATGGCCGGAATTCTACGATCAAGTGATATCATCCGAAGTGGAAAAAGTATGGCATGCCGTAGCGATGCACGAACGACTTTGGATATTACAACCATGTCATGCTCGACGGAAACTGACCGATCCCTCTGAGACAATAAGACCTGACCTCGAGCTTCACGAAAAGTGGTTTCCAGGATGTCACTACGATGTCGCGAATCAGCATTTCAGATTCCTTCGAGAAGGCGTCAATATCGTAGAGAAAGTCCTCTTCAAGGTTCCAAATCTATTCACAAAGACAATCGTTCCTAATGAAGTGTGTTCGAATCTAGTTTTACATTGGATGTTATGCGCTATAAGACAAGACGCAGATGATCCTCTGCAAATCATCCCGGACCTACATGATCAGATAGAGAATGTAGAACATACACTTGCGGGAAATTATCAAGATGTTGGATCTGGAGATGTATATAATTCAGTTCTTGATTATGCACCCGGTCTAGGAGGACCTTTGACGCAAGTCATCGCTCGGACTGGAAATGCACTTGTCCGAATTACCGACTTCTGGACGCCGACTTTGAAACTCGGGACTGCGATACAAGGATTCCTAGGCTTCAAGACAATATTACAGATCTTGACGCAGACGAGAGACAGACGTATAGCTTCTGTAGGAGCTGATGTTATGATATTGAATAAAAAGGTCAAATTGTTAGGTGATGTTTCTCCAGAACAAAAAGCAGAATTGAATAGAAAGACGAATAAATATACAAGCAAGACGTATCGTAATTTTCAGACGTATAGATTAGCCATACATACCATCTCTGATGATGACTTTCGAGAGCTTACCGAGGACACATGACACTATATAATTTACGATGCAATGACCATAATTCGATATAAATCATGTTTGACTTTTAACTTACTACATGATAATGCTATTGTATATATATGTACATGAAAGTTATATAACTGGTTGAAAGACTTTATCATATATATCTGTAGCGATACAAGAAACCTTGCAAAACCAGCACAAAATCCTAGTGGACTTACATACCTCTTGGCTTTGCCTTTGCATCTTTCTTCTCCTTCTTCTCAAGCTTTTGTTTCTTCTTCTTTTTGTCCAATTCTACATCAGCCTTTCTCTTCTTTTCTGCCTTTTGATCATCCGTTAATTCTTGCGGTTTGAAGAACCCTTCCAACCGACTTTGTTGAGCAGTCTTTAGATTTTTACTGAGACGTGCAGCACCTGCTTTTACCCTGTCTTCATTAAACCCTTTTTCCTCGACCAAGAATTTGACAAGTCCTTCTACGTCAGGAGCCTCCCATTTGAAATCACAAAGAGGATCGTCTGCTGATTTGACATCTGGTTCTTGAAATAAAAGTCGAGCATCTTTATACGGCCAATCTTCTGGGATCTCGAATTTGCCACTCTTTTCTCCATACGCTACTACCGCTTCGAGATTTTTATGTTCTTTTATGAGAGTGTATGCAAGTACTGGACCTACACCCTTGACAGGATCAAGATAATCACATCCGAGTAATATACACATGTCTATAAATTGATCCATTGTGAAACCTAAACCTTCTAGAACTTTGTCAAGAAATATCTCTTGTATAGGTTCCTTTCTTTGTTCACTGAACGTCAAGTGACGCAATAATACAGGACTGTTGAATGTAAGAGTATCCATATCTTCACTAGCTGCAGCATAAACCTTTTCCGCTCGAGCTAAAACTGCACATTGCGCTTCAGCTTCTGTTGGAGCAATTATAAAAGGTATCCCCATCAATTTCAATAATCGTTGTGCTTCCAAATTATGTTCTCTTGTCACTTTGACTGTCCTTCGACTGAATTTCTCCACATCTTCTGCTGTTCCTACTTCTTCCATTTCTTCCTTTTGTTCCATCGCTTCATTCTTTCTTTGGAATCGTTTTGCCAATTCTCCAGATTTCAATTTTGGGGGAGCACCATCAAAGACGTAAAGGGGCTTGATCCCATTATCAACAAGGCGTAACGTGCGGTAAAATATACCCATGAGATGTGAAGTTGTTTCGCCGGTTTCCGACATTAATTGTTCTCCATTCGATCGAACCGCGACTAGAAAGGAATATAAAGACATTGATGCGTCGATTGCAACTTTACGACCAAAGTGGTTCTTGATCTCTCCTGTTTTGATCGCATCGGGACAGTGCTCGTTGATTACGTGGAATAATTCTATTTTTACGAATTAGAAACTGATCAATGCCGTTCAGAAAGAGCTGACTGACGCTTTATACCCATATTGAAGTCAAATCTACAAATTGAATACACACTACTCTATCAATTGCATCGCTTTATAAGGTAGGTGACAATGACGAAATGAATATTCACGTCACTTTCGCTATCAATTAGCCAAAACGCGGGGTTGTGGATTAATTATTTGAGAGGAAAGCGCGTCTGCTTTCCACGTGATGACCATTTTATATTCCCGCTAGTGATTTACCTAGGCTGATTATATCACTACTATATGAATCTTTCTATATGTCTATATGATATATATTATCCAATCTTCGTCGTTGGAAGTACGAGTATAATTTCAAATCAATCACCATTAGTATCTTGATCAATATAGACTTTTTTTCGAGCACATATATATTATATCTATCACTTCTTTTCGAATTTTCTCTTATACCAGTTGTCGTATCTTGATTTCCTTCTTACTCTTTTGCAATTATCCAAGTACAATACAGTACTCACTTGTCATGAGTAAGGTAATCAATATGATCGCATCGGTCTCTGACACAACGACCTTATTCTTAATATTTGAAAGGGTTTGACAATATCCATACTTTGCCAATCGATAAAGTTCAATGATCTCTCTGGATGAACCTAGTCTACTTATATACTTTATTCTTGAACTATTTATGTTGATAATGCAGGCCATCTGACTCTGACTCGCGTCCCGAGAAAAATACAAGTCGGATTGAAGTCTGGCTGTATCCCAAGTGAGGTACGATCAAATCTTAGTTTAAGAAAGGTTGTGAAATCTATAATAGATCGGACAGTTTGCTGTACCCAGTCCAATCAGCTAGGCATAAAAGGTGAATGGATCCTCGAGAGAATATGTCATATTAAAATCCAATATCACATATTCTGATGCTTATCCTGTGATCGCGATAATTTCTCCAACACTTGCGAATACTTTGCTCTTGGGTCCACTTCAAGTATCAAACCTTCTAATATAATATCAACAGCACAAAAAGTCTGATTCACAGACGTAAATTATATCCACCTCTAGATAAGAAAAATCCTAAACTTGCCGAGTTCGAATCTGTAGTTGCTGGTTGGCTAATTTTTGGTCGACAATGCTTTTTTGACATAAGATAAGCTATGTTGTCACTTATCCAGATGATGCAATCGCTAGTAGACGCAGAAAGCTTATCCAAAGCATGAATAATCTTTTGTGTTGAATAGAAACTATTGTGCGGGTTGCAAATTTCCTGAATTTTCAATTCATATGTTATTATTATTATCTCAGAATTGCTATAGTTGTAAGAATTCTACTTGGACGATGATCTGATTATAGAATCTGTACAGCTCTTTCTCATACTATAGCGTGGTGTGTGTTTGTTATTGTTATGCAGATATGATTATGCAAGTATTAAATCCCGCAAATCCCTCGGAGTCGTCACGGCTCATGCATAATGTCGCAGATGATTATTAACATGTGTTTGATGCCGACCTCATTAATTTATCCCCTATCGCCATGTTCAATCATTGTTCTTGGTTTCTCCTCCTTCTAATTTTCTTCCAGGCGGTATAGGAACGAGGTGCAGGAAAAATGGGTCAATCCTGTTCTCGTATCTTGTGCCATCGGAAACGATCTAATACCAAGGATGATTATGTCAATCCCATCCCTGCTCATTTGACTGACGCTTTGGATATAAATTTATCAGAACGACCTCTCGAGACGTGCGAGGTATGTTTCGCGTCTCTTCCAATGAACAAAATCAGTACGCTCCCTTGTCTTCACCGATACTGCTCCTCATGTCTCGACCATGTGTACAACTTGTCGATAAGCCAACAGACCCTCTTTCCACCACAATGTTGTTATATAGAGCTATACTTTAAGCTCGATCGTCGTCATTTACCGGACACGACTATCATAGCATACCTTTTGAAAAAGGAAGAACACGATACTGTGGATAAAACTTATTGTAGGAAATGCTCACGTTGGATTCATCCCATGTATATTTTCGATAATACAGGATTTTGTAAAGATTGTAAAAGCAAGACTTGTACGATTTGCAAGGAGAAATGTCATGCTGGAAAGGAATGTCCAAAAGATCCGGCTATACAAGTTACGGAAAGGTTGGGGAGTCAATCAGGTTGGAAAAGGTGTTGGAAGTGTAAGGCCATGGTGGAGCTTGTAGCGGGCTGTAACAAATTGACGTAAGTATATTATCCTTCATAACCGACGATTGATAATTGATGAATGTAGTTGTCGATGTGGTGGTAAGTTTTGCTTCGTCTGTGGGAAGAAATGGAGGACATGTTGTTGTCCATATTCTTCGGATCCGCGATATTGGCGAAAGGGTACATAGAGGTGATGAAAACGGAGGATAAATATTTAATGAGGAATGTTGGTTTGAGACCTGTTAATTTTGACAGACTGGCAGGTCTGTCATAATTATCGAGTTTAATGCGTCAGTGGAAAATTACCTGACAGGAAACTCACGGTGATCATTAAGAATAGTTACTTGATAACACACAATTCATAGGATAGTCTATCATTTGTGTAGGGAATCTATTGATTTCGACTTGCCTCGGTGATTTTGTGGAATGTATTTGAGGAATGTCTGAATGCAAGGGCTGAGATCGAGCTTGGGACATGAATATAATATGCCCCGACTCCTTCTTAACCTCTTCAACAAGAGACTCTGTTTCCTTTTCATGTCATTTCTCCTTTTTGCAGGATATTCCCACATACTTGTGACACTCATACGGCACAATTACGTGAATGTACTTACTGAAAACTTCACCATGGAGGGAACCCGAGCTCGGACTGGAACTTTAGCCGTGACTTGGCGGAGTCTTCGTGCTAGGTCGGGTAATACAGCCATCCCGACAATATGGTACCGCCAAAAACTGGCCTTTTGGGGCTATTCTCCACGTGAATAACACAAATTAAAAAATCGCGTCAGGGTTATTTGGTTTCCCAGTCTACCAAAATCCTCTTTGCTTTCTACACCTACAACTTTTTTTTCATCCATATACAATATATCAAAATTTTTGTATTTCATTGGCCATTATTGATATAATTCCTTATATCGTTACTGCATGAGATCCTGGTACGCCTGCAACGATCAAAAGATGCAATCCAACAGTTCTGATGGTTCTGGTGATGACATCTCCCTGACCAGCCTATCGTTGGGACCAAGTGAGAGTCCAACAACTTCAGTCAATTCAACATCGCCCGGAGATATAATCGTTACTACTACGAACGATGAACAATCTTCTTCAACACCTGTACCGACTGCTGATAATCAAATCGTCGGCCGTGAAAATTCACAGACGTTTCATGCACCAGTTTCCAGTGATCCACAAACCGGTTCAGAGCCTAGCACTACCTGTCAAGTAAGTAATATCTTCCACTCATCATCGTCGTCGCTAATTGATGTCTTTACAGGGGAACGACACTGCACCATGCTACAAGTGTTCTTCCAATTTTGTTCTGGAAGCTCTGAAACAAGTACCATGTGGTCATTTCTACTGTAATGACTGCTTGAGAGATTTATTTGTCAACCCTGTCACCTTCAATGAAGGTATTCCAACTCAATGCTGCGATCAAGTCATTCCAATTGGTCAAGTTCGTGATCAATTGGCTCCAAATGTTATCGCGGAGTACGAAGCAAAAGAGGCGAAGAGTTGTACGACCTGCAAGAAGGAGCATGTCAACGAAGATTGTCCGATTGATCCGCAAATCGCGTTGACCGAAAAACTGGCTCGCCGAAATAATTGGAAGAGATGTCCAAAATGTAAGGCATTCATTGAACTGCTCGATGGATGTAACCACGTCCAGTAAGTACTCCCTATCTTTGAGCACTCGTGTTCTTAACTAACAATTCTTACTGTAGGTGCATTTGTGGACATCATTTCTGCTTCGAATGTCGTCAAGCCCAGGGTAGTTGTGATTGTCCAATTCTCAGACATGATGAGGATATCTACTACAGTAGTGATGAAGATGTTTTGATGATGGCTCGTACTGGTTAGTCTTTTATATATAACCTGCTTTTATTGTTTATGAGATATATCTACTAACATCCCACAGGTGCAAGAAACACAAACTCCTCTGCTACACCACTTACACCATCGACCGACGTACCACTTGGAGCTGGAGCTGCTGAAGTCTTACCAACTCAGGTTGAGGAGACATCAGCTACATCTACATCTCAAGAGTCGATTTCAGTATGTCCTCACCATCTTTGGATTTTTATGATGGGTACCTTTGAGTATGAATGTTCATACTGCCACCACGCCACAAAGGACTGCTTTTTATGTTCAAGTCATTGCGGAGTGATCAAATGTGCTCACTGCATTCCTGACGATGCTACAATCGCCCTCTGAAGCGATTCTCAGATCCAGAACTCTTCACTACTCTATTCAAGGAGTGGTACATATTTTCCTTTATAATTGTTGTTATTTGAATTTTCTCCAAAAGATACCCCCCAGTGGACCAAAGCCCGCTTTTTTTCAATTTGATCACAGATCAGTGTATATTAAAAAACTACAGACATAGCGTAGCATATCTTAGCATAGTCGACAATAGCTCAGATAGCCGATTGTCATAATATCATAACCAAGATTTTCATTTCATATCTTCTTTTAATTATCACATCATGAGACGTTGTAAAAAGTTATTCAGAGCTATTGCATCATCACGTGGAATTATCATTTGGGATTACGAGCTTACTTTCATGACTCATTCAACATTAATAAATTAACGTACTTGCAGAAATAAAAGGTAGAAAGTGGTAATCATAATGTCACTTGGCCGCTTTTACTCAGGATATAAACAGCTTCATCTCGAGATCAAGATCAAGCTAATTTGATTACATGCCCATCATTCACTTTGGATTACATTATATCCACATCTATGGCAAGTGATAAATAGAATACACCTCGTTGTGGTCTAGACCGCTTCTTTTCCCGTGTTTTTTTTCTCTTCTCTGCCGTTTACAATTCACCTTACTGTAAAGAGCAGAAACGAGCTGACATTGCATGACACACCGCCTGGATTACGATGCTCATTGCATCAAATTGTAACCATCCAGGTCGTCTTAACGTTACGACTGCTTACTGTGATTTATGAATATAGTACTCGTATTTCCAATACTGCTATTCATGAACCACTTCTGATCATCCCATGACACAATCAGTGTTTGATGATCAGCTTCAAATTACTAAACAAAGATGGTCAAACAGCATGGGATTGTGGGACATACTGATAGAAATCATGATATCAAAGAGCAGAGACCAAGTAAAGAAGCTGAGGATGACAAGATCTGTCCTCGACAAGGCTGTTTAATTGACAGTTGCTTATGACAGTTGAAGAATGATACGAAAGCAAAAAATTGTACTATACTGAATCGAATAAATACCTCACATTTAGCACAATCATTCACTTGTATTCAAATCTATATCATCATCTTTCATTCAACTAATGCTTTTTATAAATCAATAAATAATACATGCATACCATACCATCATCATAATACGTATGAATAAAAATCATCCTTCAAATCCAGGTCTACCTTTCTTTTTCCCCTTACTACCACCACTGCTCTTCCCTTTCTTACCTTTACCGCCCTTTTCTTCTTTTCTCTTTGCTAGATTATCCTCTCTTCTCTTCTGTTTCATTTCTCTACCCTTTCTGACTCCTTCTTCTCGATCTTTCCACTCCTTTTCACTCTTTGCTTTGCTTTTTTCTTTCCTTTTCAGGGCCTTTTTCAAAAGACTTGTATCGTCCTTGGCTCTCTCACCGTGAACCTTTTTCTTGGCTGACAACCATGCATCTTTCTCTTCAATGTCTTGTCTCTTATCATCATCCATGTTTTTTAATCGATCTTCTTTCTTCTTGGCTACTGTTAATGCTCCTTTTAGGTCCTGTACTCCTTTTTTCTTCTTGATAATTTGACTTGTAGAAAGTGTAGGATCGGTGATTGCTCCGTCTTCAAATGCTACTCTGCCAAAGGAGAAACTATTCTGTTCTACTCGAGGAGAGAAGATGTCTAAAGAAGACAACGGACTTCCACTACCTTGTAGTCTTTCTTGATTAAGTCTTCCTTCTTCCTCTTTAGCCTTTATTCGAGCTTCTTTCTTGTGTTGTTTCCGTAATTCGGACTTTTTACGACGTGCATCGAGTAAGTCCTGTCTAGATTTTACAGGTTGTCCGTCCGGACCGTCTGCTTTACGCTTTTCTCGTAATAAATCGATCCGTGCTTTTAACCGTGCACGAAGTTCTTCCGGGTCGATTTGAGGAAGATTAAGTGCTTTTTGTTTCGGTGGTCTTGCTTCTGAAGTGGCGGTTGATGTTGGCGTGTCGCTTTCTGTTATATCTTTGGTGTTGGAGGCTGTTAGGTTTTCAGTATTGATATTTGACGGTGGATCAATGGATGAGTTTGAAGAGGATATTGAATGATGAGTAGAAGATTGCATTGTAGGAGATGTTACTTCAGGTGTAGTCCGTGCTGTGGATTCTCGATCATCTACCAGTCCGGATGTATCCATAGCTTCGATATCATCTGTCTCACCAATCTGTTCAACTTCTTCTGTGTCACGCACCACTGCATCATCATTATGGGCATTGTCGGGTTCTTGCGTCTGCTTTTCGACCTCGTTTCTTATTTTCTTTGCCTCTGCCTTTTGTTTTTGTTTTTCATTCTCGAGTTTTATCCGTTGTCTTTTTTCTCTACGTTTGTCTGCTTTGGCTTGACCGGTGGTCTGATCTTTTGCCGATGGTTCACTCAATTTGATCTTTTTATTGGATGGTCCACCATTCTCTGTCTGCTGTTGCGTCGATTCATCTTCATCAGCCGACTCGAGTCCTAATTCTCGTTTACGTTTCTTTTCATTCTCGTTGATCACATCCATTGCAGATTTTCGATTTGCCGGATCTAATTTTGCTTTTCGTGCCGCTTTTTTCTGCTCTTTTGTCTGTTTCTTTCTTTGCCATTGATCCTGTCATTTATATTAGTAACCTTTTAGTAATTATATTTGTTTTTTACCTACACTATTGTCTTTACCATAGTATTCATCGGCAGGTATTAGAGATAGTAATCCCTCGAATGTCCGAGAATGATTCTCGAGTCTTGACTGAAATTACAATTTAGTCAAAGTAGTAATAGAGCAAGCTATATGGTCATCATTTACCTGAATATCGTCGTCCATACTTGAACGTGTTCTCGCGAATATATTACTGAATGATATAACCTACTCGAGATACGACAATAATTAATGTCGGTGAATCTGCAAGGTGAATTTTTTTGCTCGAACCAAGTCCCCGGAACTTTTTTTCCATGATAGTTCGTGGAGAACCGCGGCTCAAGTATATATTGCCAAGATTGACAACGGTAGGCTCTAGCTTTGACAGCTGTCTCCCAGTTTCACTACCTATATTGTAGTTAATATTCCGTTTGTGTATGGAAAAGTTTGCTGTTGATCATTCAGGTATCATATCTGTTCGACACGAATTAGTCTTGGAGTGTTCGAACTCGGTTATATCAATTGCAAAAGAGATACGATATATAGCATTGATTGTAGTTTGTGGATGGGCGTTTGTTGCGAGCATGAAAACATTAAAGATTGGCAATCGTAAAGATAATTGAATTCATTCTTCACAAAGAAAGATGAAGGCTATAATCAGTTTATTGGCTCTAGCAAAAGTCGTTACTTTTACAAGAGCAGCGGTTTCGCAAGATATCGATTCTGCGCTTTCTTTTGGTCAAGATGATCGAATTTCACCCGATAATAATCATATCCCGTCATGGCAATTGAGTGGAGAAGGCCATCACCCTCAAATTCTTTCCGATAGGATAATACTCACTCCACCCGCTCCAGGACATGCAAGAGGAGCGTTATGGACAGACCATGTTAATAATGATGAAGGATGGCATGTAGATATAGTTTTTAGAGCTAGTGGACAAGATCGGGGGACTGGTAATTTCCAAATATGGTATATAAAAGATGGACAATCAGTAGCAGGGTCAAACAGTGTTTATACAGTCCCACATTTCCAAGGACTTGTATTGACAGTTGATCAACATGGTGGAAAAGGAGGAATGTTGCGAGGATTTCTAAATGATGGAAATACTAATTATAAAGACCACCATATGGTTGATAGTCTAGCATTTGGTAGTTGTGATTTCAATTATCGAAATTTAGGAAAATCAAGTAAGATTACGGTCGAACAAAACGGTAGTGGATTACATGTCAAGATTGATGATCAGTCATGCTTTTCTTCTGACAAGATAACTTTGCCGACTGGGTATCATTTTGGGTTGACAGCAGCTACAAGCGATAATCCTGATTCTTTCGAAGTAAATTCTTTTATAAAAAGAAGAACGATAATCAGTCATCCTTCTAGTTTTTCTGGCGGTAGTGAACAACATCATCTTCCAAATGCTCCAGAACAGTTGGCAGATCGTGATGCTGAATCTATCAAGTTGCAAGCAGAACAATTCGCTGATATACATAATAGAGTACAAAGTATGTCACATCAAATAAATGACATGTTTGTTGAATTTGAAAAAATCCATCAATTGTTGGAAAAGACACAGGAAAAGATTATAGAAAAGATACCTAGATCAAATGAAGAGTCATTAAGTGCTTTGAGTAGGAGATTAGATAATATAGAACGTCAATTGACGACAGTTCAAAAGGATGTAGCAGGACGTGATTATGGTAAGCATTTGGATGATTTACATAAAGCTGTTGAAGGTGTCCGGGGAGGTCTTTCTGATAGTTTACCTGATACGTTACACAAAAGTAAGTTGATCACCAATAATGTCAGACATTCTACGTATTAATCAATACCTTTAGTTGTAAAAGGATCCACTCCAAAGATTACTACTTTTGTCTTTGTCATTCTTGCTGTACAAATTATGTTTTTGGGTGTATATATAGTATATAAGAAAAGAAGGGATAATGCACCAAAGAAATATCTATGATCGAATGATTTATATAGTTATATATTATTTCCACCTTGACAGATATGAATGTATAGTTACAGTAGTCTACTCTAGTATATAATTATTTCATAGCTGTGTTTTCGCCAATACTCGGAGAAAAAAAAGAGGGTCCTGCAAATCCTACCTTCTTCACAATTCAAACCCAATACTTTTTATCGCAATCATCTTTCCCGACCACCTGCTCTGAAGTGATAAAAGATCTCGGTGATGCTCTTTGGTGACATGTCATAAAAGCACATATTCAACGGAAAGCCGGTCTACTTTGTTCCAAACCAGTTATCATTCATCATCAATATCTTCACTCAATATGGGTAGACCGTTAGTTTCTCACATAGCAATCTAACTTGTATATGGGTCTGACAATCACGTAGAATATGGCAACCCTCTCCATCAGTCCCCGCAGCCGGACACAAATCTGGAACAACAGATCCAACAGCGCATTCACGATCTACAATTCGAAGACGACCTATAATTCAACGTGGCACTACTACTCCTGCTCTAGCCCCAACAAGACAACGACAAAGTACACCTGTACCCTCTACATTAGACACGCTTAATTCTCTGGCAGAGGATATGAGACGTCAAAACGATGAAATGGATCAATTTTTTGATGCGGTAAGAGAAAGCGACAATCTTTCTAGAACAAGGACACGAATATTAGATGGAACGGTTGATATTTCTGCTCCTCTTACTATTCAGCGTCAAACCGGTGATGCGTCTTCTAGAGCAACCGCACCACAAGACGGAACTACATCTTCACATGACGGCGAAACAAATAACAATAATAACAATAATAATAATAATAATAATAATAATAATAATAATAATAATAATAATAATAATGGAGAGAACAATACTGCTGCTACATCTGGAGAAAGATTGGATGGCCAAAGCGAACGTACTGAAACCAATAATCATGATGATAATAATGATGATAATAATAATAATGATGATAATAATAATAATGATAATGATGATGATAATGACTTTGAAATAACGGATGAAGATCAAGAAGAATATCACATGTTATATTTTTCATGGGAGCAACTTGTCGATATGCTCGAGCTTGATATTCCTACTAATATGGAAAGATTAAGGCAAGCATCTGCACAAAGTGTCACGGCCATGACGATTTCTTTACAACGTGACATGACACTTTTGCGAGATGTTGTCTGTTCACCTGAAATCACCACGTCTTTAAACAACAATACAACTCTGACATTTAATGATATACCGTTTGATCATTTGTCTGTCAATCATACACCTGAAGAGAATGCCATGTTTGCTAGAATCGAAGCGATGCAACCGACGTCAACATCTTTGTCAATGGCTTCTCTGCCTCCTACGAATGATCTTAATAGTAATATTCAGGTTCAAGCATCAGGAGTGGAAGATCTGAATCGACTAATTCAAATGATTCAAGATGGTTACAATGCGAAAATACAAGGTCTGCTACTAGAGGTTGAAAGGTTTATCGGCGCAAAATTACAACAGATACAGGACAAGTCACTTGCGTTTATCGAACGTGGAGATATGGTCTTTGGCGTATGAAGATTACATCGTCGTTGTTGATGATGAATGTAATCTATATGATGATTTGATGAATATATTTATGATTATATTTCATTTCTTGAATTTCTTGATCATGTCATGTGTATTAAAATGATGATATACTACAGTACTGATACTATTATTGTGGTATTGACTATTTTTTAGACCTCTTTTCTCTACCAGATGCATGACTTGTATCATCAGCTTCACTCAACTCACTGGCTCCTCTTTTCTGTCCTCTTTTTTCTTGTTCTTGTTTCCCTTTTTCTACTTCTTCGTCTTCTACTTCTTCGTCTTCTTCTTGTTCTTGTTCTCCCTCTTCTCCCTCTTCCTCTTCATCTGCTTCTTCCCCTTCTCCTTCTCCCTCTTCTTCCTCTTCTTCGTCATCCTCTTCCCCCTCTTCTCCTTCCTCTTCTTCTTGTTCTTCTTCTTCAGGCTCTGCTTCATTCTTCCCTTTTTCCTTTTCATCCCCATCACCAATCTTTTCACTCTTCCCATTCTCCACCTTTCTACCAATCCCATTCCTCAACTCCCACTCCGCTTTCCGAACTTTAATATCCCCTTCTTCCCGTTCCGCAATCTTTCTCATATCCAACAAAACGCCTACTTTGCCCATGACCTTTTCAAACCCCTCGACGACCTTTTGCGTCGGCAACGCTATCAAGTCTGGGATCTTCAGCGTTTGCAAAACGGCAGCTATACGCTCGGTTTGGATTCCCGACTTTGCGATCCGTGGTTTTATCAGTTTGTCAGAAGCGAACGTCACGCCTGCGGAGATGCGGTCGTGGGATGTGATGAAGAAGCGAGATTTGGAGACGGGAGATAATGGTCGGATGAGATCCGAGGGGGTAGAGCCTGCTGGTAGGGAAATGGCAGAAGCGAGAGAGTCGCGTTGTCGTTTGTTAGTAGCTGCAGTATTGGGATGAGCGGATTGTTGAGTCGGTGTGCCTGTAACTACGCCAGGGAGATCTTTTAATCGTCGGTCTTTTTTATTCCGATCGGCTAGGGTTAGTTGTTGATGGAGTTGTGCTAGAGCTTGTGAGGTAGTATAATTAATAGTTGACGGTGTAGCGATAGGATGATCTAATCTTTCTCGTAATTCTCGTCGATCGTTTTCTAATTGTGTTTGATTAATCATTATTCGTTGTAATTCTGCCAAAAGTGCCGTTTCTTCTTGTACTTCTCCTTCTGTACGATATAAAGTAGATTCTACCATTGATTTACGTAATTGTTCTTGTTTGACATTGAAGTTTGTTAGCGTTTGATATAATGAATATTGTTGTCCATTCATGCTTGCGATTGGTGTTTCTTGTGCCAACATTTTTCCTTTTATTGTATAATAACGTGCTTTTAAATCATCCAATGATCTTGTAGGTTGATTAGAATTGGTCTCATCATTACTATCTATAGTTTTTGTCGGTGTATATTCATATCTATCCCATAATATTGCCCATTTTTGTCCATACTCTTGAACTAAATTAACCAAATAATCCGTCTCTTCTTTTGTCCAATCAGGATCTGATAACAAGCTTTCATATATCTCTTCTGTATATACTGGTGCCTCTACTTTTATATTATATTTAGCAAATTGATATGGTGCATTTATCGCCGGCACAACTTCTTCCGCTTCTTTCGATATTTCTTCATTTTGTATTGTCTCGTGATTTTCAACTTCCGTCGATACAGTATCTGACTTGGTTTCTTTCCGTTTCTGCCAATGGTATAACAACAAATCATCCGTCCTAGCTTCATTTTTGAAAGAGGACCATACCCAAGGTCTAACTTTGACAAATCTTTTCGGTCTTTGTTTATATTTAGGTTGTATTTGTATCATTGACACTGGTGGTGCACGTTCTCCCATAAGAGCTGTGACTTCTCTAGCCATTCCTTTTTCCACTATATTACTTCATCAGTGCCCAAACATTGTAGTAGAAAGGTCAATGGACGATATACATACATGGTCTTTTCTCAACTACTTTTCGCTTCTTTGACGGAGCAGGTCTGACTACATCTCCAGTCAGACCTAACATATCTCTCATATCCTGTGCCGACATTCTTAAACAAACACAGAGCACAAGGGCTCTTCTGCCGGTTACTTGTGACGGTGGTCGCAGAATATATCATCAATATCGATCATCACTCCTGACAAGCGGATGACAAAAATTTATCACGTGGAATTTTGTTCTTCACAACCACAACCACAACATCAGCTCTCCTATCATTATCAACAGATAGTAGATCATTCTTCGACGGTCTACAATTGACTGTAGTAAAAGAAAATGCGCGCATCTATAATAGCTGCAGCTTCCCTGCTTTTAGCACAAGCATCAGCTCTACACTTTTATTTCGAAGGTGATACAACAAAATGCTTTATTGAAGAGCTACCAAAAGATACTTTAGTAGTTGGTACGTCTCACTTCAGCGTAACATACCATAATCTGCCGCAGAACTGATTTGATATTGATTGATAGGTCACTACAATGCACAACACTACAATGAACAAACGCGAACGTACGAAGGAAAAAGCGACATGAACATCTACATTTCCGTCGACGAGACTTTTGACAACGACCACCGCATCGTATCTCAAAAAGGCGCGTCACAGGGTCGATTCACATTCAGTGCGGCAGACAGTGGAGATCACAAGATATGTTTCCAGCCTACGGGAGTATCGAAATCAGCTGGATTCTTCCACGCCGGACACGAAAGGGGAAATATTAAATTCGAACTCGATCTAGCTATTGGTGAGAGTAGTAAGATTGAGAGTGACGATAAGGAAAAGATAGGGGACTTGGTAGGTAAAGTTGCGGATTTGAATTCAAGATTACAAGATATTCGAAGGGAACAAATCTTTCAAAGGGTGAGTCTATACATTCTTGTCGGATAATATAATATACTAATTTAGTGGAAAAAAAAAGGAACGAGAATCGGAGTTTAGAGATCAATCAGAAAGTGTAAATGCAAGAGTTGTACGATGGACGATGATGCAATTGATTGTATTAGTACTTACTTGTGCATGGCAATTGTCACATTTGAGAGCATTCTTTATTAAACAAAAGGTTACGTAGATATTTATACCACAATCATAAATTCATTCCACATAACATCTATCATATATTGATACATCACATTAGCCCTGACAGTACTAGTTTATTAAGTCCTGCGACTTCATTTTTTGTTTCTTTTCTAGTGTTATCTCCAAATTCATTTACAATTCCACCAAACATGACTTTTTTCATTTGTTTGTCAGTCTTTGCAAAAGCTTCTGCTACACCTGCAACACATGCTTCAGGTCCGGTAATCAACGACATCAAACCAGCATAAGCTTCTATCAAAATATCTATCAGAGTAGCAAAACTAGTTCCAAAGTCTGGATCAAACGGTAAATTCGGCGTTTGTAAAAAATGAAATTCATGACCGATTGTCGAAACAGGAGGCATGGGCATAGAATCAGCAATAGAAGCCAGACCAGATATCGACGAAGAACCACTTCCTGATTGTGAAATATTATTCAAGGAAGATACCGAAGCGGCATTCTCGTTCAATTCTGATATCAATCCCTCTGTACCGTTTGAAGAAGAAGACATTGTCGTTCTACGTTTATTATGACCACTTCTCATTCCCATGCTCATTCCCGTTTTGAACATCATTCCCATTCCTCTCTTCCCGAATGAATTACTAGTAGACGTTTCCGATAATTGCGTATACGTGTCGAATTCCGCCAATAATGCCGCTAATGCTCGAAGGTAATCTAATGGATTATTGGCGTAGAATTCTAACAATGGTGTGAGAGATGTGCCGAGGAGGAGATAATTTGTAGCTCGACGACCGAGTTTTGTAGCTTGAAGAGATGGTAGATTAGATAAATGGGTGAGGTTGTATGAGATTGTACTGAAATAATGAACTTGTCCTTCATGGCTATGTTATGATATTTTTGTTATTTACTTTGGCGTTTAAGGATATTAATGTCATACTTACACTTTTTGAAGATATTCAAATGTTGCTACTCGTTTTTGACTCGTTTCGTATATATGTTTATATGTAGCCAAAGGAGAATGTCCCGCTTGACTTGGCACATGATTATGTACAATTCCAGAAGTCATCATATTTCTTCCTATTTATATATACATGTCTTGAGACTGATTGTTATGCTCTGACAAGTACAAGTAGATTATTTCTGAGGGTGAATATTATATATGATGTAAACATGTGGGTCAAAGTTGTGGGGTAAGTGAACAACAGTAATAAAACGTTTTGATAGACATGCTTCTCTACAGTACTACTCTTCAAAATAATATATATAGTTTCAATTTTAATTTCATTATACAATTGATTTGACTAATGGTGCAATAATCAAATCAAGCATGTCTCCAACCATTCGAAGCCATTAATTGCATCTCGTTAACAATACAAATCTCACCATTTTCTATATTAGATTTGTTGACTGATTTCCATTTTTTAACAAGAGGTTCACTCGATTCCTCCATAGCGCAACATATCTTGACCAAGTTGATCTTGTACAGCTATATGTTTTCATTTGATCGTATGAGAGCTCTGGATAACTGACTTCAACTTTTGGATTTACCCAAATTCCTTTTTTTCTTGCAAAAGAGTTATCAACGTGTATCAAACAACACTCTGAAGCTTCCAAATGAGAATCCGCAAGACTGTCAGAAAGACCTCGGAACAGAAGAGGTTGATCCTCATAGAAAGGTGTCGCTTTCATGACCACTAAATATATACTAGTTAATTAACAGTCCTTTTGTACTTTAAAGATCAGGCATTACCATACCTAGACCATTCCAGCAACTTTGAACGGGTATTGGTTTATTATATAATAATGCTTTGCGTGATGTTCGTGATCGAAAATATGGCCATTCCTGAGTCAAAAGTTCTTGGCCTTCCGCATCACGCAGGGCAAATGTATCATATATCATTCCTATTCTAGAAAAGTCCAAAGCACACACAGTAGCAAAATCTCCATTTCTAGTCTCCAAGAGATTAACAACATCTTTTGTCTGTTCAAATTTGTTTAGCAATGTATATATAACTGTCATAAATAATCTGATGAAGGAACGGAGAAGAACTTACCGTAAATTCAACATCTCCAGCAAATAAAACAACATCAAATAGAATACCTTGTTTCTCAAGAGTTTTTAAAGGTTCCATTACCTTGTTACGAATGTTGGCTAGGTATGGTATTCTTCTTAATACTCTTTCACCGTTGCTTAAAGTTAACCATCCTTGACCTCGAGATTCTCTTTCCACTGCTTCAGCATGGGTTTCAGGGTCTTGTATGATAGTATGCTGTATTCTACGATCAAGCAAGTCATTTTTCAATGCCTTTAATGCTTCTTCTGCTCCATCAAAACTAGCACTACCGTATATACTTATATATACGTTATCTTGACCGAAATATCTGACCAAATCAATAATTTGTGGCGACCAACGTGTTTTTATTAAATCTGCACCATTCCAGAATTGTCCAGCAATATATACTCTAAGTCCATCTTGCCTCGATGGGATATTATTTGTAGATTTGACATCACAGTTGAAAGATAATGTTATGATTAAAAAATCATATAAATGCCATAGACAGAATATTATTAGAATTAAATGCTTGAATTTTCCACGGATCAACTTTGACAATGATTTCATGATAAGTATGATCTCGCCTCATCTGATAGCATTTCGGAATACTTTTGCCAACGACATGTAGCACATCTGATTCATCCTATATGGGAGGATAATCATAGCTCTACTTTTATGAAAATCAATCATTCCAACCCAACATAAGTCGTTGTTGAAACAACTAATTTCAGTGCTATTTTTAGTCCTCATTTCCCCGCCAAGTCAGTTGTCAAATAAAGTTAATGGTCCGGGTATTTGATCGATTCTTGGCTTGTGACTTGGCATTGATTGAGAATTGGTTGCTATATCCATGTGTATATCACTAGAAAGGTCTGATATTTGTAGAATGACATGCAGAAAGACTTGTGCTAATCGAATAGCTGACGTCATTTATTTTCCAGTACAACCGATGCAGTATATCCCAAAATGTGATGAAAAATTGTGGGTATACAAACAGTCATTGCCAAGCCACTAACGAGTTGGCTGGAATGCCTGAACCCGTAAGTCCGAGTAATATTGCCTTTTGATTCGCCGATCCATCAACAATAATGTCTTGTATTGTATAGTAGCAAGCATAGCCACAGTCATCATTGCAGATTGACATACTCGAGCGAACCTGCTCCGAAGGTATTCGTACGTTCAGATGTGTAAATTGAAATTGTAAAACGACAAAAAACCATTGATGATTAGACACGTGATAAGTGTTGTTCCAAATCGTACCATCTTTCACATGTTTTGTCAACAATCATTCTACAACGATCTTTACGATGTAGTACTTTCGAAACAAATATGGCTCAGGTAGGATATCTTGATTCGTAATTCGTTGTCATCTCTAATGACATCACCTAGATAATTCCATCCTCTGATTCATGGCCTGTAGATCCTCAAGAAGATGTTCCAATAAACAATGATCGCATTTGGGTAGATGGTTGTTTTGACTTTACCCACCACGGTCATGCAGGTGCAATGCTTCAAAGCCGACGACTAGGTAACGAACTCGTCGTCGGTATACATTCAGATCAAGCGATTTTGGAAAATAAAGGTCCTACAGTGATGAATTTGAAAGAAAGATGTACTGCTGTAGAAGCTTGTCGATGGGTTACAAAAATAATACCGTCTGCGCCTTATGTTACTTCTTTACCTTGGATATCACATTATGGATGTAAATATGTAGTTCATGGTGATGATATTACAAGTGACAGTAATGGTGAAGATTGTTATCGTTTCGTAAAAGAAGCTGGTCGTTTCAAAATTGTCAAGAGAACGCCGGGGATAAGTACTACTGATTTAGTCGGGAGAATGTTGTTATGTACCAGAAAACATTTTATCAAGAGTCTGACGAATGTATTGAATGGTAAAGAAGGAGATGGTGGAGAAGAAGAACGAAAAAGACTTGGAAATGAAATGCAGAGTCGGATAAGAGAATATGCTACTGATGAAAGTGGTCATAAGCCCTTGATACAAGTTTGGAATTATGATAAGAAATTATATTCACTTGCTGAGGGTCAATCACCTCATCCAGATCAGATTGTAGTATATGTTGATGGTGGATTTGATTTGTTTACACCTGGACATGTTGATTTTTTAAGATGTGTTGTAGAAACCGAGGCTAATCAAGCTGGAGATAGAGGATGGTATGACGAATCTCGACGACAACAGAGGATAAATCAATGTGGTAGAGATTATTTGCCAATATATGTTGTTGTTGGAATATTTGATGATTTTACACAAAATAGTAGAAGAGGAGTAAACTATCCTATCATGAATATTTATGAAAGAGGGTTATGTGTTTTACAATGCAAGGTCAGTCTTTATCTTCTTTTTAAATCCATGACTGTTTACTAAACTCTTGTAGTATGTCTCTGCATTAATCTTTTCCGCTCCATCTTCACCTAATCAGGAGTTTTTGGATGACTTACCATATGAAGTTGCTCATGTCTATCACGGTCCATCTATTTCAGGAACTGCTAATCATGGAACGTACGATGACGTAAAGGCAAAAGGAATATATCGTGAGATTGGTCTCCATGCTTTTTCAGATATCAATGCAACTACCATTGTTGATAGAATAATGAAAAGTCGACAAATGTATGAAGAAAGACAGAGAGCAAAGGGATTTAAAGTTATAGGTGAAGAACAAATAAAGAGTAATGAAGTGAATAGATGATATTATTCATATATATCTATAAAATATATTTTATTAATGAATAATGTTATGATGATAATGTTACATTAATATTGTTAACATCTGATTTTGGTAGTAATGCATTAATATGCATGTCTGTTTCAACGTCTACCTTTTTCATATCCATCTTACTTTTTACTGTATTTATTGCAGTGACAACATTTTCATCTTCCAACAGCGCCTGTCTTTTCATTTCATTCTCAACACAAAATTGCCCCACAACTTTTCTTAATTCCTCATTTCTATAAAGTACATTCTTCACCATTCCTAATCCTCTTAATTTAAACAACATGTATTCTTGCCGTTCGATAATTTCATTCATCTTTTCTCCTTTTGTTTTGACTCTTCCAAATGCTCTTCCAGTAGCTGTAAGCCATATCGCCAATGCTAACAATAAATCCATACTTGCCATTGTCACGATTCTATATTTTCGAAGCGTCCAATATAATAAGAGAATATCTTCATATTTAGTAGCAGCAGAATTGACAAGATGATCCTGAATCGTCAAAATTCCCATTTCTGCAATAAACAGTCCAAAACCAAGTATTATTGCCGTCTTTCGCCACCTTTTGACAGCATCGAATTCGTCTCGTTCGTTATCTTGTTTTGTGCCAATAGTCATGATTGTAGAAGTACACAATGCTAAGATCAAGACGTGTATTAGATGGGGCAAGGTCTTGTGGATAGCAGAATGGAAAAGATATAGTTGTGTATTGCTCAATGTTGTATTATTAGAATCAATGTATAGACATGAATTTAAAACTTCATGGCCGAATTTGAAATACAAAAGACGAGCTTCGAGACCTTTTTTCTCGAATAAATGACGGATTTGATCATCGTTGGGTGAAGGAGTCGAGTTTGAAGAGGAATGAATGGTTGAGAGACGTTTGAAAAGGACATTATTTGGAGTTTGTAGACGAGAGGAGGTGAGAGAAAATATGTTTCGTGGTTGAGGGAATAGAGGCGTTAATGTAAGAAGAGTAATGCTGGAGAAGAGTAATAGAAGGAATATGCTTCCACGGGATGATTTTGTAAGATTTGTATGGTTACCACCAGGTTGCGAAGGAGTGAATATTGAGCGAAGAAAGGCAATTATTTTTGGAACAAGATATGGAGCAAGGAATAAGAGAAGAGTTTGTATACTGCAATTTGATTAGATGAGATCAGACAGATATTGAATGGTAGATACTTGCGTAGACCAGGATACCATCTTACTTTGGCATCAAGTAATATCTCATATGATGGACATTTGATCACAAATATTGTCATTATTGACCTACAGTGTAACATACCCAAGAAAAAAATATTGTGGGGCATGAATTTGAGAAAGTGAAATGAAACCCTTCAAGAATTGTACATCATTGTATCCATAAAAAGGATACAATTCGAACCAAAATGGATATAAGACTATTACAAGCTTCTGATATACCTCATGTTCAACAAACGAATATTACTAATTTACCCGAAAACTACTTTTGTAAATATTATCTTTATCATTTATTATGCTGGCCACAATTATCATTTGTAGCTGTAGATGTATGTAACTTTTCCCATTAATTCTTATATGATTTCATTTGACTGATAATAATTTCAGATATCAAGACCAAAGAAATCACCATATGAAGCACCTAAAATTGTTGGATATGTTTTGGCTAAAATGGAAGAAGATCCAGCAGATGGAATATCACATGGACATATAACAAGTTTAAGTGTAATGAGAACACATAGAAGGTTAGGCTTAGCAGAGAAATTGATGAGACAAAGTCGTGAGTTATGATCAATAATCCATCGATTGATTGGTTTATGGTGAATTAATATCATTATAGAAAGAGCAATGTACGAAAATTATGGCGCAGTATACGTATCTCTTCATGTACGAGTGTCGAATAAAGCCGCATTAGCATTATATAAAGATTTGTTAGGATTCAATATGAATGGAATAGAAGCAAAATATTATGCTGATGGAGAAGATGGAAATATGATGAGGAAAGATTTAAAATATGTCAAGACGGAAAAGTTGGATGCAGAAAGTAGTGATGAAGATGATGAAGATGAAAATGATGTTCAGACTATTGGTAAAGATGAAGGAGATCAAGTTGGTTCTATAGGTGAAAAGAAGATCAAGGTCAAGATGGGAAGGGGATTAGGAGTAGGAGCATTAGTCGAAAGAAATGAATCTGTAAAGTAATTTTATTCATGTACAGTATAATACAAGTCATTAACAATTATTATACAAGCATGTCTTTTTAAATGATACGTGATGATCATTAACACGTTTGTTCACTAATCTAGATATTAGACTATATGTAAATATAAAATATTGAAAGACAAAAACTTACCCGTACTGTGCTTTTAATTCTGGAATTGCACGAGTAGTGAGGTATATAGTAAGAATAGGTATGATTCTAAATTTGGGATTGCCCAATCTTGATTCGAATGCTGGACCTTTAATTTCACTCTGATCATCTTCCTTGTTTTGTTGCTCATCATTTGTTTGTAGTGAAGATATGACAACCTTTTCTGGAATTATAGTAGTATATTGATATACATTGAACAACTTGTCAAACTGGATTTGTCGTTTAACAATCTCCACGATTGATATTAATTTACTGGCAGCTTTTGGTTGAGCCGTCAATACAATTAAACCTGGTAAGGTGGTTTCATTTTGATTCAAATGTTCAATTATAGCCTTTGCTCGTTGTGATATTTTTGATGATGAGATCACTTTGAGCTGCTTGACATTGTATGTTTTGTCATATTTGTCGATCATTGACATCTGTAACCGGATATTAGGAATTATGAAAAACTTGTCACAACTTGTTTTGAGCACAAAAAATGGATGAGAATCAATCATGTTTATATTATAAAAAGCTCATGGCAATGATGATGCGGCGATAAAATTTGCACATATTTTATCCGAAAGTTGAGATGTGGCTATCATATTGTCATATGGGGCAAACATCAATATCTTTTTCATCTCCTATCACAAACTGTAGTCATTCCGTTCTATATCACTTTATGAGTCATATCTGCAGCTTAGAAATTCACAAAATGACATGACCCTGCACCAGCCGCAACCGGCCTGTCGGTCACATTTTTAAAACCCTAAAAATAGTAGCTCACATCAAATTTATTAGCGTTAATTTTGTATGTGTCATGGTGTGCAACATGAAGAACGAAAACGTGGGGAAAAGAGCCGCAAACCTGCAATGAACAGGGGCGAAGAGAGTTCCAAAAGTTTGGGAGCCCAAATTTACGAACCACGTTGCTTTTTCTTTCCATTCGGAAAAAGAGAGACGTGCAGAATAGCTAGCTCTCTCTCCACAATAATTTTCCCAAAACTTCTTTCCTGTATTTTCTGTATTTCAAATCAGAAACGATAACCATTATCTTTTTTCATTTTCCCATTCGACTTTTAACATTCTCTGTCTTTTATATTTCCCTTTTTTTTCTACGACGAGAACGAAATCATCTTCATCATAATAACGAAAAGCGCCGAGCTATAATAAAGAATAAATTGCGTCAGCTTCACTGCTTGGACGTTTCTTTATTATAATTTTTGACTTTTATACCTGCTTCAAGATAGCTTCTTCCTGATCAACTTCAACATTATACAATATAATCTTCTCTTTCGCGACTTTACCACATAGACTGTAATACTATTATTATTATTTACGACGACAGTACGATTTCTTTTTATGATTGCTTTTATAAAGATATAAATTTCAACAGCATTGATTGCTTTGTACAATACTTTTTACTTTTTTTCAATTCTCTCTCGCGCGACAGATATTATAATCAACATCAACCCATTTGACTGAAGTGGTTTGTTGTTGGTGAAAAACAAAATCCTGCCTCGGAATATGCAGAGTCTTTTCCGTCTATCTTGGTATACCGATTCAAGTGGAACAAAGAATAAAAGACAATCCTTTTCGGCGCATTCATGTAATAATAATAATTCAACCGATAATAAATTGAAACGAAAGCGAACTGATAGCTTGATATGCGACGAGGTTGATAATGAAGCTCGAAAGACCAAATATGCAAAGCTTTGTAATTCCTTTTTACCAAAGTCAATAAGTGTACCAATAAGGGAGGATTTATATATCGAGAAATACCAAACCGCACCTGAGGATATATGTATCCAGAAACACGAGTCTGCGCTTGAGGATTTACCTATCGATAAACACGAAACTGCGCCTGAAGATTTTGTAATTCCAAAAGTCGAATCAAAAGAGACGACACAAACCAAGGATACTTTGATGGATACCAACTCATTGCAGGTTACAAGTGCTGCAGATTCTGATATCCAAGCCGTAAACACCGATTTGGAACCATTACGAGATATAATTGCGCATCAATTCAATCTTGAAATTCTAACAAAACATCGCGAGTTACGATTGATAGATCAAGAACTTGCAAAATGTCAGATAGCCTTGGAACAACTTCGTCGATGTGAAATTATACCCTTTCCTGGAACTGAAGAGTTCTTGTCAGAAATGACAAATGGGATAGGAGCATCATTCAATTCTGGATCTCTTTCTACTAAATCAACTTCTGCATCACCGTGGGGAGTAACAGATGGACCATATACACGTCATTATGCTAATTGGTTATTGCCTGATCCAAGTTTTGATTCCATGACAAATTACCAAACTCCTGTTACTGCAGAACCATGGTCGACTATATCAGATGGCCGTACTACTAGACTTGGAGGTGTTACACCACATAAAATTGTAAAAGCTCGTCAAGGACGTGGTCATTCTATAAGTAACACTCTATCATCATATGTTCCTCCAATTGTTCGTAGTAAAAGCGGACCATTGGTTATTAAAAGAATGGAAGATGATTCACTTGTGAAATTAATTTGTACAAAATGTCAACGTGGTGACTTTTCGAGTGTACAAGGATTTTTAAATCATTGTAGAATTGCTCATAAAATTGATTATAAAAGTCATGAAGCAGCAGCAAAGGATTGTGGTCAATTGCTTGAAGATTATGAATCGAATCTAAAAGTACATACATCATCATCTCCTGTTGTAACAAGAACGACGAATGTACTTCCAAAGATTAAAACTACAAATTCTGCCAATCAAAGTAATGTCACAAAAGTTCATCCTCTAAATCAAGAAATTATTTACAGACCTACATGGAAACATCAACGAGCTACATATCTAGATCAACGTCGACAATCTACGACTGTTGAATTATCATCTAATTCTACTCTTGAAGCGGTCAAACCTTGTCCAAGTTTTATTCCATCATCGTCAATGCCACATTTATCTAATCATTTATCTAAAAATGGTGCATCATTTAATTTGGCTGCAATTATGGCTAAACTTGGTGAAAAGATTGATTTGAATGATGATGAGGAGGAGGAAGATGGTGATGTACAAGAAGATGAAGATTTATTCCCCCCTATAAAAGATAAAGGAAAGATTCAATTGATTAATGTTGAAAGACCTCAAAGTAGAAAAGGAATGCATTCAAGACCTCGACCACAACCATTAAATTCATCCTTTAATTCATCAAATGGATTTATTTCACCACCTTCTCATGATCTAAGTCCACATACTGATAGTAATCCTGGTATGATTAGTGATCATGATGATGATCCTCATAGTGATGTAGAAGAAATTATTAGATCTGACATGATGTCATCTAATTCTGTTCATATACATGATGATTGTCACGATGTCATGGATTTGGACATGCATTATCAACATGAAAATATGTTGAAAGGGACTAGTATAAATTAAATTGATTGTACATATTATAACAGTACTTTTATATATTTTTAGAATTGTAAAATAACATTGTTTATTGTCTTTTTTTCTTTTTTACATTGATTATTTCATTCATTCATTATTGTAATTTATTTTCTAATCTTTTATTGACCGACTAATAAAGTGACCTATTATATCATTAATTAACATCTATTATCTATTGTGAAGAAGCATGATGAACTTACAGCCATAGCAACACAACATAAACTAACATATGGACTTAATCTTTCTCCTACACGAGCAGCTCTCCAAAATATCCCCATTACACTTGATAATTATGATTAGTATATTATACAAGCCATTTTGATTGATTCATGTTTCATTTACCCATCTTTACGGCTATCCAGCATTCTTGGAATTACATAATGCGTATATGAACATGTACAGATGAATAATAAAATGACTAAAAGTAGAGATTGGAAATTGAATAATGCCGACTATATATATTTATTATTATTATTATCATCATCATTACTATCATGTCAGTTGAATTTGAGAGGTGATGTATTACCATTGTATTCTCAGTAGCGAGTATCTTTAGTATGTATATGATCCGGGCGATAAAGCGATTCGAAAAGGGTGATTGTTACAGTCACGGTTAGGAGTTGTGTTTAAATAATTATTAGTAATTTCGTTCCCCGCATGATTCATTACTTCTTCACTACTACTTACCCTTTCATTACTCACTAACTAGTCTTTGAATGATATGTACTGAACATGGCCACGATAATATAACAAAATGACTGAACCGCGAGCACGACAGAGACAAAAAGGTCAACAATTCCCCATCCAAGACAGTAAATCTTTCTCCCCCCCTTCATCACCCATTTCAACACCTAATATGTCGTTAGTTGAAGCGCTTCTTTCCGCATTCCACCCTCCTACGCACCACTACTCCACTCTCCCATCTACATGTCTCCTCCTCGACGAAATCTTGACCGACTTTGTGATTGAAACGTGTCATTCCGCGGCCCTGTGCGCCTCGTATTCGCGGAGACAAAAGATCAAAGTCGATGACTTCCGCTGGGTGTTGCGGCGCGACGCGAAAAAGTCGGGTCGGGTGGCGGAGATTTTCGCAAAGGAGAGGATGATTAGAGAGAGTAGACGGGCGTTCAACATTGATGAATTAGAACAAGCGAGACAGATGCAGATGAATGGGAAGAAAAAGGGAAAGAGAAAAAAGGGAGATGAAGAGGGGGAGAAAGAAGACGAGGAGGAGGAAGAGGATGAAGAGGAGGAGGATGAAGAGGATGATGGGGATGAAGAGAGTGAGGATGGGAAAAAGAAGAAGAAGAAGAAAAAGGAGAAGAAGAAAGCAAAAAGGGTTAAGAAGGAGTGATATTATTATTATTAATTTACGATGGGCATGTTTCACGATAGAATGGAAAATGAATGTTTGTTTTTGAATTGATTGATTCGTTTTATCCTTCTCCTTTACGATGAATATGACTATGACTACTAATAACATTTATAAAACATGATAGTATTTCCCTCGACATAATCTACTATCTATTCGTTATATAGGTGAAGATTATAATTGTAATATAAATAAATTACAGCTCAATAGGTCGATTTTGTGGTCGACCAGCTTGACGACGATTGTTGTTATTATTGTTATTGTTATTATTATTGTTGTTGTTATTATCTTTTCTATTTTGTCCTTGATTGTCTTGATTTGAATGTGATTCACCTCCTAACGTAAGTGCTGCAGTTGCAAGTCTGTTTGATAAATCGATTTGTGTTCTAATGGTATTTGCCAGATATGATACCAGTAATACATCTTGAACGTGATTATTACTATAATTTATAGTCAGTAAATCAAATCATATACCTAATAGGAAAGAATATAGACATACAAATCACGTTCAATATCAGCAGGATTAACCTTTGGTGCAAGACTTAATGTATTCATCAAAAATTGTCCCAATGCACTTGATGGTTCCGTCTCTTCGTCCAAAACATTATTCACATAATGACTGACACGATCCAACATGTTTATTACTGATTCAATGTTTCTTTCTAACCCTTCTATATCCGTGACAAGTTCTGTTTTACGATCTTCTTTATCTTTTGCCGCACTTATCGCTTCCATTCCACTTTTTTCAGCTTCTCCATATTTTACTTCATTCGGGACGGGAATGAAATTACACGAATCTGCTGCTCTTTCAGGTGTTACTCCTATAGGTGCTGAAATATATGTTCTAGTCTCAATATCCTTTCCTGCCGTAGTTCCGACAGTCAAATGAACTGCAGGATGAGGAAATGTTCCATCTCCTTGTTGCCCATAGAAATTTTGAATCAATGCTGAAAATGTATTCAATTCCGAACTCGTCGCATACCAACCGATCAATATTTCTCTAGGATTCGCTCTCAAATGTAAAGCGAGCATGTTTTTTTGATAATCCATGTCTACTTCAACTTGTTCCGCTGTTTCTGTATGTGGAACGGCATAACAATTACGTATTTCTACTTCTGTACCATCTTCTGATCTTGTACCTAATAAAGTACCAATTACACGTTCTTGACCTTCAGGACGTCTTGTGGAATGATCTAATATTGCGAAAAGTGCTTGTGGAAGAATTGTTACTGATAAAGGTGTTGTATTTGATTGTGGTCCTCCAATTACACCCAGAGGTCTAGCTAAATGAAGGAAAGAATCGTTTTCTATCGCCATGATGGGTGGGTTCGACTGTGATGATGTTCTACGTCGATTACCCTATTATTTATTGATAGGACGTGTCTGTTAGATAAAAAAAAATTAATGGATGTAAAAGTTTTACCGAAGATTGACCGAGGTAAATAAATAATGAATGGGCTATAACTTTTTTTTTTGGTGAGGGGGGGTCCCATAAATAAATATTGGAAAATAATGCCAGGTAAATATGGTAATAGAGGAAGAACGGAAAAGAGAAGAGCTGTTGGGGGTGGCAATGGGAGGGGGAATTTTAAGAAAGAGAGGGTTTTATCGAAAGAGTATAAAAATGGACATGATATAATAAATGATACAAAATCGAGAGAAGATGATTATGATGAAAATAATAATGTTGATGATAATGATGAAGATGATGAAGAAGATGATGATGAAATAATTACAACGTCCAGCTCTTACTCTAAACTATTAGACAGCTTTCAGGTCAGACATGGAGATGAAAAAGGATCTAGAAAAAGGAGGAAATTGAATGATGATGTCAAGGATAAAGTGGAAATGATTGAAGAGCATGATGTGAGGTCATATAACTCTGATGATAATGATGAAATGGAAGAAGAGCATGAAGATGAGCAGCGGGATGATGCTTTACAAGAAGATGAACAATATGAAAAAGAAGGAGAAGAAAATGACAATGATCCATATAATATTCATTTTTCACCAAAAGAAGATGTATTGAATGAAAAAGTTCAACGAGTCAAGGATCGCAAATGGCATTTGAACACAGAGGAAAAGAATGGTCAAAAGATATTACGATATTCGTGTGATGATCGACATGATTCAATATATTCAACAACCAAATCTCTTCCATTAAAACAAAGACTTGTTGATCCTTCTTCATCTTTATCAATTCATCCATCTCTCAATCAATCTTTATTACTATCAACAATCTTTTCATATAAAGACTTGATATTTACATGTCGAACACCATCTTCTGGACAATCTTTACGAGAAATAACCTCTCTCCATATTTTAAATCATGTTCTAAAATCTCGTGATAGGATATTACGCAATACAACCCGACTTCACAAATTATCATCCAATGACCAATCTTCTCCGGAAATTGACCTTCGAGATCAAGGTTTTACACGTCCTCGAGTCCTTTTACTTCTCGAAACACGACAACAATGCTATTCTTATATTCAATCACTACTTGAACTTTTCCAACCGTCACAAAAAGAAAATTGGTCACGTTTTCAATCATCCTTTCACGATCCAACACCTCCATCATCAAACATGCCAGATTCATACAATGATATCTTTGCAGGTAATTCTGATTCTGATTTTCGTATCGGTATAAAATTCACCAGAACTGCTGTAAAACTCTTTTCCGCTTTTTATTCTGCTGACATATTACTTTGTTCACCTCTTGGGTTGAGAAGAATCCTATCACATCAAGATCCCAAAAGAAGAGATTCCGATTTCTTGTCTTCTATTGAGATTGTAGTAGCCGATCAATTAGACGCAATGGCCATGCAGAATGGGGAACACGTCAAGTTTTGTTTCGAAAATCTAAATCTTCAACCGAAAGAAGCTCACGGTGTTGATTTCAGTAGAGTCAAATCATGGTATTTGGACGGCCAAGCTAAATATTTACGACAGACGATATTATTATCTTTATACAATCTCGCTGAAATTAATAATCTGACCACAAAGGAATTATCAAATGTCGAGGGAAGAGTTAAAGTACAAGATGTATATCCCGGCGCTATAGAATCTATTACTAGACGATTCACGAGTGGGAAATTAAAACAAACATTCAGTCGGTTTGAATCTACTTCTCCTATAACAGATCCCGACCAGAGATTTAATTATTTCTCGTCTGCTATTTTACCATTTATAATCAAACATGCAGGAATGTCTTCTACCACTAGTCCCGCTGGTATATTAATCTTTATACCAACATATCCCGATTTTGTAAGATTGAGAAACTTTTTCGCGGCATCTTCTTCTACAGAAATGATATCATTCGGTTCTTTGGGAGAATATAATACCGTTACAGAAGCTAGAAGAGCGAAAAGTCATTTACTAACCGGTAAGAATCAAGTGCTTTTATACAGTGGTAGAGCTCATCATTTCCATCGATATAAATTCCGAGGGATAAAGAAATTAATCTGGTATGGTCTTCCTGACAATGTAGAGTTTTATGAAGAATTACTCGAAGAAATAGCATCAGATATTGATCATGGAAAGACTATGGTTAACGAAACGATATCTAGATGTATATTTTCAAAATGGGATATATTAAAGTTAGAAAGAATTGTAGGATCTTCTAGAATTAATCAAATGACACGAGAAATAAAAGGTGATACCTTTGATTTTGTTTAAACCTATTGTATATAAAAATAAATATATCATAAATTATATGATTTCCAATCTAATCTTGTCGCTTGATCCAACCCTTGAGAAACTCTTCTATTTCTAGGTCGAAGTATATCAATCGATCCATGTTGTATTGTAGGATCACTTGATGATCTATCTTTTGGTGTTTTATTATTATTTATTCTTGATTGTCCAATTTCCAAAGGTTGTTGACTTTTATCTACAAAATCTTCATCGTCTCCAAATACTGATATTGTTCTCCAATCACACGTTCCATATCTATAATGACATTCTCCTTGTAATTTCCTTTGTCGATTTGACCAATGATTAGCCAAAGATTTTTGATTAACTCCTATCATATCTATATCTAAATTTAAATCTTTATCAATCGAACATGATAATAAATCCGGACATTTCCCATTTGCTAAACATGGTTGTGATATAGAACATTGTGATTTTGAATTTATCAAAAGTATTGGAACACATTCTGTTAGATTTGTTATTGATGGTGATCTACTAACTACACTTAGTCGATGTTCTGCTCCAACTTTTAATTTATGTACGGTTGTTGATAATTTGTCAATTGCTTTTGCAAATGTATGTCTTTTGACTAGACCAGGTCTTGACGGTAGAGGTAAAGAGTCAGATCTGGTTGGTGAAGTACATTCAGATTTTGTACTATTATGACGTGAGAAATGCATCTTTGATGTTGTTGTACAATAAGTATAACGTTAGTGTTTTTTTGTAATACGATATCTATATTTATTATTATTATTATCAGTTGATTTATAATATAATAAATATAAAGTTCAACATACAGATAAATATTCTCTTTTGAATATATTAATTGTTCGGGATCGTCTTTGATCAATTCTATATTAAACAATTTACGACAAGTTTTGATAAAATGTAAATCTGCTCTTCTTCTTTTTTTAAAACAAAAGTAACAAACTGTATTATCACCAATCAAATCTAGCATAGTCTTTTGTAATAAAGGAAATGCAGGTTCAAAATAAACACAATCAGCTGCGAGTAATATATCTGGTTGTCGTGGTAATTCTTTTGTCAATGATGGTGATGATGATGATGATGATAATAAATCTTCTCCCCAATTATATATTGAAGCTTTTACTTTATCAGTCAAATTATTAATTTCAATATTTTTTATCATTAAAGATAATAAAGGTTCTTGATCTGTTATATGAATTGTTTGTAAAGGCTTACAGCCTAGTGCTATAGCAAAGCTAATCATATCATCATAATAAGTATAAAATAAATAAATAAATAGAGATATATTTGAAAGACATGGAAAAAAAACTTACCCAACAAGACCTCCACCAGATCCTAATTCTATACTTGATAAATAAATGTCAATAAATATAAAAGTATAACAAACATTAATGATAAAAGAATATATAATTACATTGATCCTGTCTTTATAGCCTCGGGTTTTGTTCGAAGCAAATATCTAGATAATACCATACCAGCCGGCCACAATTGACCTCCACAACCTGTTTTAAGATCTTGGTGTAATTTTAGATTTATATTTTCTGGTAATAAATCATACAATTCCGTTATTACTGAAGTTTCTGCATTCTTTTGTTGACGAACTTTTACTAAATCTTCACTTATATTTAATAAATCATTCTCATCATTATCTGATGACGATGTATCTATATTGTTGGATAATAAAGAAGAAGAAGAATCATGGCCAAGGCTCATTGTTGAGATTATATAACAAAATCCGAAACGACGGTTTTGACTAGTTGGGGGGAAAAAAAAGGTAAGAGTCGTCATCGTATCACGAGCGTTGGATTTTTTTCGCCCCTTGGGCGTTTAAATTAATTAATTAATTACAAAACCAACAATAAATAATATTTGGAAGCTTTTCCGTCAATGTCATTATGGTTTATTGACATGTACATGTAATATATATATGTATGATCGAGTAGGTTTTATATCTATGAATGATGTAAATAATCTGATAAACACCGTGTCATGCGTTCGAGAATGGAAACACATTCCACAAATGTTGAACAAATTCCATAGCATCTCCTTTTTTCCAAACATGTCAAGACAGATTGATAAGTACTTTCAAAATATATCGTTTCTCTACTATAATCATTTCTTTACATGTCCATATAATGGTATCTTTCCTTCTCTTTAGTATATTCATTATTCCTAGTTTGGCAGTTCCACAAGTGTCATTTCCAGTTAGCAATCAACTACCGCCAGTTGCACGAGTATCGCAAAGTATTGCGTTTCAGTTTGCGGAAAATACTTTTACATCTTCAAGTAACATTACTGGATATGAGATTCTCAAGGCGCCTCCCTGGCTTACTTTGAATGGCGGAAATAGATCCTTACGAGGCTCACCAAATACAAATGATATTGGTCTAAACAACTTTGCTCTTCAAGCCACTGATGTGTCTGGTTCTAATTTCATTGGATGCTCATTTATAGTCTCTGCAAATGCTCCACCAACAATAAAAGTCGATCTTGCTTCGCAATTGAAAGGCTACGGGAAACTTTCTGATCCGACGACTATTCTAATATATCCTGGTGACTCTTTCTCCATTCCTTTCTCCAAGGATACCTTTAAAAAAGGTGACCTACCGATAGTTGCTGTTTATGCTCTACTTTCAGATAGAACACCACTTCCTCGATGGCTTGCTTTTGACGCTTCTTCAATGACTATATACGGTGTAGCTCCAGGATTAGATCAACCAGCACAATCTTATACTATTACTTTGATTGCAACCGATGTTGCTGGATATTCTGGTGTAGAAACTTCATTTACAATCAAAGTAACACAATCTCAATTATATTTCAATCCACAATCAAGTCAATATTCTTCTACCAATGGCGTCTATAATATTTCAGGGATGGTAGGACAATTATATTCAACAACAGGGTTAGTATATCCCAATCAGCTACAGAATGTCAACTTGGATGGTGCATCATGGCTTCATATCGATGCAGAAAGTTTAACCATAAGCGGTGGATGTTTAAACGGTAATTGTCAACAAGAGGCTGATCTGATTGTACAAGATCAGAATGGTAATATTGCGAAGAAACACATTATATTGATCAAAGATGCAGATCAACCAAATTCAACTAGTTCATCATCTACCACAAGCAACACAACAAATCCAAATGATCCCAACGTCAATTCTGATGGAAAATCAAATGGTTCGCATGTCAAAAAGGTAAAACTTGGAGTTGTATTAGGAATCATTGCAGCAATAATAACAGGAATAGTGCTTCTACTCTTATCATGGTTTTGTATTTATAAAAGACGATCAAATAGACCAACGGAAGATTCAGAGTCAGATACTCACATTACAATTGATGAAGATTTATCCTCACAACCCAAACATATCACATATACTGGCCATGAATATGTCTATTTTCCTATTTCACCTCTTCGTTTTAGTCGTTCCTCATTCAAACTATCAAATACTCATCCCATGGCATATAATCATTCATCAAATACACATCGTCTAACTCGTCCTCCCAAGTTGGCTATAAGACAAGGAGGTAATACAATATTAGATGGAATACCAGAAATGACAGATTACTCTTCTCAATCATCCTTGTTATATAATTCTCTTATTATTGAGACTGACACGAGTATGCTTGCTCCTGATCCTCCAATACACAGAAATAGTGTCATGAAACATGAAGATACAACGCATAAACCTCGACCAGTATCAACCGAGATGAATCAATCAGAACATCGTAAAAGTATAAGACTAGTCAGTAAAAGTGATAGCATACCAGATGATCGAATCTTTATAGATAAACGTCAATCATGGATACGTAAAAGAGCCGAAGCTAGAGCAAGAGTACCAAGTCCATTATTCTCACATAGAATACAAAATAAACCTATAAATGAACCAAAAACTATATCACATCAAAATAGTATCATGTCCATCACATCTGATTACGACACCGATGTCTCAGACACAGAATTACCTACAATACCTGCCCAGGTTATGGACAGACCATCAAATTCATTGATTTTAATATCTCGTCAATTACGTAGTTCATCCAACGATCGACCGAAATCATGGCGACAATCGAGAGTAATAAGTGGTAGTGGAAGGAAACTAACTCGACAAGAGTGGGCTGCAATGTTAGGAAGAGACGCGACTGGGAAATCCACAATTGTGAAACCAAAAGTTGAAGTTGTCACGGTGGAAGATAAAGAAAATATACCCCTTTCCAAGATCCTGCCTGACAGGAATTGGAGTTCTCCAGCAAGTACCAAGACAGTAATCGCAAGACAGGCGCTGGGTATGGTTGATGTCAATAATGGAGGAAAGCAGTCTACTTATTTACCAATGTGGAGACAAGGGAATTCTGGGTTTGTAGAAAATGTATCGCTATCTCAAGGAAAGGTTTTCATATAATTTCCGTAGTAAAATTTCCAATTCGTAGTCAAAGAATTATATTCCTCCGCGACCACCGTTCGAACACCGCAGAAAGCAATTCGCGCAAAAAGAATTGCGCGAAAAATAAATTTTCGAAATCCGGGAAGATGGCCGAGCGGTTATGGCGCTAGTCTAAGGCGGTCACGTGATCTATGATATCATTATGACGTCAGCTAGTCAGAAATGGCGTGGGTTCGAATCCCACTCTTCTCATAACTTTTGTTCATATACAGCATTAGTTTGTTGATATGGTTTCGCGCGTTCAAATAACACTACCTTTTTGAATATCCCCTCTCTCTCAACTTGAAACTTTCATATCAGGAGTTTGGTCCTCATTCATCTTTGGAAACTCATGCAGAGCAAGCTGCGGTACTATTCCCGCAGAGTTGAACATCTAAAATGTTCTCCGAATAGCGCCGCCAAACAATATATGCATGAATGATAAAGACATCTGACATTAATGATAAGAACGAAGAGCTAGGAATCTAAATATCGAACCATATGATGTTGGACTCATACATACTCAGCCATAATTCTCTATGTACAACTTGCCAACACGGTTCTTCTTCTATCATAAACATGATGCAACAGGAAGAAAGACATAAGCAATCAAACATGATTGACTGGACGCATCGACATGACCCATGTAGTGTGACCTGTCTTTACAACACATTCTGCAACACCTCAAGCTATGTAGAGACAAGGAAAGATAGAAGAACAACGAAGAAAGAACAAAATGAAAGAAAGTGATCATATCTGTTTCCATATTCTGTTATCAACAATTCAATACTAGAACTCTGGTCTCAATGATCTCACGCTTTGTTACTATATAAGAATAAGATGGGACGCTATTGATCAGGGTTCGGACCTTCAATAAGGTCTCATGATAGCGTAGCCAAATTGTATGAGGATGAAGCAAGGAGAGAGAGATCAAAAATACAAGAATGAACACGAAGAGTTAGTGATCTGAATATCAAATAATACGAGGTGAAAGAACTACATGATCAAGAGGGGTCATTAAAAGATATATTGAATCGAGGCTGTTCGTTACATTAGAATAGTCAATACACAAGAGGATATCAACTACTATCCATATAGTGAAAATCGAAGCGAGATGAATATGTGTTCGCAAGTGATTGATCATAGTGTAAATTGCGTTATCACATTCGATGCATTTACGGAGATAAATTAAGTACTTCTTGTTGATATTTGGTGGCAGATCAATAGGACATGCTACATTAACTACTAGACTACATGACAATTGGACATGCTTTATCACCTACTAAATTACAAGACTATAGTCAAGGGCTTGTACAGAACCGTCCTCCTTAGTGACTTGCATGAGAAAAATCCTCTTGATTTCAGCGTTTGAGGTCGAGCAATCATTGGTACAGACAAGACCAACTCTGACGCATTGTGGACATGTAGGATTGGTCTCGTCAAATGGACCACAATCCACACGCGTTCTTCCAGTAATTGTCGGTTGTCCAAATCGCTCGACGCTCCTCTGAGATAATTGACACCGATTGCATCTGGTGATCGGATATGTTGTCCTCCCAGTACTGGTTCCTGTCCGAAGATACTCTGTGCCACCAGGGTTATTGATAGCGGACCCGGGAATTCCTTGTGCGTGAATTAGTTGACATATCTGATTGACAGTATACCTGTCTTCAGTCACCTTCCCGACAACATCTTTTTCAAGTAATGTAATTGGGGCTGCTGGTGGCTCCTTTGAATATTTGATTTCCTGCTGCAAATGGTTGAATTGAAGGTTGTAGACTTCAGCAACTCCGAGATACTGGGCCCACTCAGGAGGATTTGTAACCTCAATTTGATTGAGATAGCGATATATACCAATAGCGTGGGTGTATGGACCAATTGCACCAGGAATATTTTGCCTCTGTTCGTTTTTGTGAATAGTAGCACCTGCTTGATTATAATAATAGTTCTTGATCCACATATTCTGATCTGTGTCGAACCAAGTCAGTGATAATGCCCAACTTCGAGCTTGGTTCCAATTCTTGAAACATCCGATTTCAGGGAGGTTAGAGAATGATTTCGGATGAGGGCTACCATCTTTGGTAAATTCGACAACCGGATAGACTGCGTCACCAACCTTTGGAAACAGAGTCTTTGAATTACTAGCCCTTGAAAAATTCCAGGAGCCAAGTTTCCCACGGCGGATAACACCGACTGTTACACTTGCTCTCGCGTAGCCTCCAGACTTTGTCGCGGTCACAGCTTTTCGTTTATAATAAACGAATGTCTCGTCATGAGTCTTCGTCCACGCTAGCAAAGGTTTCACATCACCCTCTGCCAAAGGACTAGATACATTCAAGCCAGTGTATGATTTTACGATTGTGAAGCCAGTCTCCTTCTCTGTATGTGACCATGCCTATGTATAAGTTAGTCAAAGATGAAGCCTCAATATCAAACGGCAGTCTAACTTACTTGTAACATGATGGAGCCTTCCAACAGAAATGCATTACGACGATGTTCCCTGCGAGTGAAAGCTTCGTACGGTTCGGAAGCAGGCATTGCAGCAACATTGCCACTAGTCGTCACAGTATGCGCATACCCAGAAGCGCTCTGGTTATCATCAAACTCCCTCTTGTCATCATCATTATCATCCCCAACTGCAGTAGACTCCTCAAAGCGACCTTCCATTTCATATGTATCATCAACAACATCAGCAAAGTTACCATTATCAACTAATCTTATGTTGTCAGGACTGAAAACCTCTTGTCTAGTTATCGTAACATTCGAGTCTGACTCTGCAAATGTCATGATTGATCTCACATAACTCCCGAACATGGCCATGTGAGCTTGCTCAGCGACATTCTTGATGTCTTGACTATTGTACCTGCCAAGTACATACATCTGTTGAGTCTCGGAATGTCGTGCTTGTAGATATTGCCACACATGATCTGTGGAGTCTCCAGATCGAGCTTTCTTCCACGCCCTTGAATGTTCCACTTGACGTCGTACAAAATCTGTTGTCTGTCCAATATATACCAAGGACTCCTTGTTGGGCATGACGTATAACATCATATACACCCCACCAACCCCAGCCCAACTTCTATCAACTGGTGCTGCAGCTTCAATGATCTCCAAGAGATCTATATTTCCAACGCGGTTGAATAATTTGCGGACCGGCCCGACTAAACCGCCAGCGACGGCGTCAGCAAGTGCCATGGCACCGTGTAATTTGTATACATCCTTGAATGAAGGTCGAAGTAGGCGTTCATGACGAGTCTGGTTGCCTAAAATATGAAAGTATCGTTGATAGACGCCTGTAATTCTGTCCAACGGTGCGCCATGTTGCAACAAGTCAGCAGCGGTTGGAACTGCGATTGACAAGGATTGCGAAAGCATAGTCGCGAATTGACCAAGATACGATCTATAGCCTATTGCCAAAACCATAGGATTTACACATCCTGCTTTACGCACATCACCGACGAAACTTGGATTTTGAAAAGCAACGAAAAAAATTGGAACTGGATTGGTGAAGTTTTCTCCAATGACCACTCCCTTCTCGCCGGCCTTCACCTCCAGGAAGCCATTCTTTGCAGGACTATAGCGTATGATAGTAAATGGCCGTCCTACGCACGAAAATCCTTCAGGAATAGCATTAGACCTCCAGAATATAGCGTAACGCTCTTCTTTGTTCTGGTAAGACCCTTTGCTGATTAAACTTGACATTGTAACTTGTCATCAAAGATACTTATTCGGTCGAAAGGTGACGAGAGTGAAAACAGAAGAACAAATTGATAGATGATTGTGATCAAATTCTTATATGCTTGTGAGATAAGAGATTTGATGAATATGATAAGGAAAGAAGAAAAAGATAAGGAGAAAGTCGAGTAGAAATTCACACAGTGGGCTACAGCGGAGAAACTACGATGTGAACAAAAGTGGAAAAGCTCACCTCGAGGTGAAAAGCATACAAAGGCATACAAAAGCATAATGGCTAGCACGATGGACATCGAATTTCATTACAAACATTGACGTCCTGAGAAGCTTACATATGAGTTGTTGCGAGAGGTAGTCTTGTAATGACGCTACATAGGCATGAATATGCGATTGAGGTACTGTAAGTGGACGGCGATTGGTCATGCGGACCTGACGGGCCGCGTTCCAGCTTATCATTGTTTTTGGTGGAACAAATGTTATCTTAAAATTTATTACCCTCTTAAAATTCATCCTAAAATACAACTATACGGATCTTTATTTTTTAAGGCTATGGAAAATCGTACACTATATCAGCAATCTACCAGCTTTTGTTAGTATAAATACTGGAGCATGTCTGACTGTAACAAACATAAAATGAAGCTTATTTATTTACATCAATGCATCGAATGTGATAACGTCGTTTGCACTATAAGTCTCAACTGAGTATTCACGTTTCATCTTCACCCTCAATACTATTCCACTTCGTAGGATCATGCCTCAGTTTAGTGATTCTCCATTTCTTCTGCCATATATTTAACCATTTCTTTACATCTTCAACTTCATCTCTCCTTCTTCTCCGTGGATAAATTTCGAACAATCACGGTTTTTCTACGTTTACTGCGTATTATCCTTCACTCTACACTACAGAAAAACGGACTTGGTGTTCTACAGCACTGCCTGGTAAATCAAACTCTCAATCCCAATGCCACACAAGTAATAAAACATCATCATCCCTCTTTCAGAAATGTATATACTGATCATTTTTCAGACTCATCGTTGATCTATGGGCGGGGAATATGGTTCCTTTCTCAGCCCAGCATGTTCCGCCACCGCATATGTTGGGCAGAATGAAAAAATTGCCCGACATTAACGAGGACATGTTCGAGCTCGACTTAGCTTGGACACCAAAAGTACAACCAATTATCCCCAAGTCTTGCATGATCCCACATGAGCCAGTCCAGGGAGCAGGTTCTGTGACGAGGGAATGCAGCGATGTCCACCTCCCAGAACTCAGTCAAGAAGAGCACACGGCATACCACGCTGAACGCAGAAATCAGGCAGGCGATGGAGAAAATGGCTTATCAGGTGACGATTAAGCAAAGAAAGGCTGAAGCAGTCGAGACTGAAGACGGAGATGGGTAATGAAAGGAATTAGACGAAAAGAAAAAGAAAACAATTAGATCCACTGATCCCAACTAACCGGGTTGTTGGAAAGATCGAGTATGATGGAAATCCTCTTGTAACTCATACTCAGTCGTAGTTGTAGTTTACAAATATAAATTTCTCGTGGTGTCAATTTACGATATTGATGCGCCAAGCAGATGATCAGATGGAAGTCTAATAACCGTGCCTCTTATATCTTTCAGACGAGATAATCAAGCGGCGCCAATGAATCAGTATGCGAATAAATGAAAATCGCTGTGACTGTGTTTGAGGATATTCTAGCTTCTTATGCTGGATTTTGATGCCAAAAATCCTGTTCAAAACTTATTATATTTCTTGTTAAATATTTTGTATAATATAATCTCAACAATGTATATATCTTAACAAAGCGTCTGCGATTACGACAAGCATCTGACAATGGTGGTGATATGGATAATGATGTCACTTTCACATGACGAAATCTTGGCAGTCCAAAGAAAAAAAAGAACAATTCATTGCCTGTAGTGCTACATCAAGCATAGCTACTGTATAAGAAGTAGCAAAGTGATTTTAGTTTAGTGTATATCAAAATGTCTACCTTTGGACAATTTTTCAAAGTCACCACGTAAGTAATTCAAATAATAATACACGTGGTAAAATGATTGATAACAATTTAGTTATGGAGAATCACATTGTAGAAGTGTAGGATGTATAATAGACGGATGTCCACCTGGAATGTCTCTCGAAGAATCAGATATTCAACCACAAATGACAAGACGTAGACCAGGTCAATCTGCCATAACGACGCCACGAGACGAAAAAGATCGAGTAGAAATCCAATCCGGAACGGAATTTGGAATAACATTGGGAACACCCATCGGATTAAGAGTTTTGAATGAAAATCAAAGACCGAAAGATTACGGAAACTCGACCATGGATTTATTCCCTCGACCTAGTCATGCAGATTGGACGTATCTGGAAAAATACGGGATAAAAGCGTCATCTGGAGGAGGAAGATCATCGGCGAGAGAAACGATCGGTAGAGTAGCTGCAGGAGCAATTGCTGAGAAATACCTCTCGTTAGCATACGGAATAGAAATCGTAGCATTCACCGCATCGGTTGGCCATGAAGGGTTATTTCCACCGACGAAAGAATGTCCAAATACAGTGACTAATCCCGATTATCTCAATTTATTATCAACAATCACTAGATCTCAAGTCGATTCTTTCCTCCCCGTCAGATGTCCTGAAGAATCAACTAATAAAAGAATGGAAGAATTAATATCCGAATTCAGAGACAAGAAAGATAGTATTGGCGGTACAGTGACTTGTGTTATCCGTAACTGTCCATCAGGGTTAGGAGAACCTTGTTTCGATAAATTAGAAGCAAAACTAGCTCATGCAATGTTGAGTATCCCCGCGACAAAAGGATTCGAAATCGGTTCTGGATTTAGTGGAGCTTACATTCCTGGATCATCACACAACGACGCATTCATCCCATCGACATTAGAAATGACGATCGACGAACAAGAAAGAATAAAACGAGGTGTCAAACGAAGTAAATTGACTACAAAAACTAATAATTCTGGTGGTATACAAGGTGGAATATCAAACGGTGCTCCTATTTTCTTTAATGTAGCCTTTAAACCTCCTGCTACGATAGGTCAGGCTCAAACTACTGCGGTCTATCAAGGTGATGAAGGGACTTTGGAAGCAAAAGGTAGACATGATCCTTGTGTTGTTCCTAGAGCTATACCTATTGTAGAAGCAATGGCTGCGTTGGTTATTATGGATGCTGTTTTGGCTCAAAATGCTAGATCTTCAAGTAGATCATTATTACCTATTATTGACGATACTAAAATAATAAGTGTAGATAGAACAAAAGAAGCTGATGAAAGAGCGAAAAAAGAAATGGAAGAAGCTGGGCTAGTTGTTGATGATATAAGAGAAACTAAATCATAATAATATATTTTTATCATATATGGAAAATCTATTCAAAAATAAAGAAACGCTGTGCATAATATAATATTGATATATCAAAAATTCGATGCAGTATTAACAAAAGTCATAGGACCTTTTGTTCCCCCAAATTGGTTATTGTTTCCAGAACCTGGACTTTTATATCTATCCAGAGGTTCCGCAAACCTATTCGTCAAACTACTAAATCCCCAACCACTTCCTCTTTTTTCCCTCGCTGCTGCTATTTTTGCCGCCGTAATACTATCTATCGATTCACCACTCTCACTAGCCATTCGTCTCGTTTCTTCTTGCTGTCGACTTTCTTTTCTCGATGTGTATATTCTGAAAATAACATATGCTATTCCACCTAAAAGTAATGTACCTCCAACTCCTCCGACAAGTCCTGCAATGATCTTTTTCGACGCGTCAGACACTGTACTTGATTCGGATAAATTTCCATTTGCCAATCCTGGTTTAGATGTACTAGTCGATGTAGGTGATGTTGTTGATGTTTTTTGTACAGATGAACCTGAATTATCAGTTGTTGGATATATAATCGTTGCTTGTGATTGTGTTGCCAATGTTGTTGTTGTTGGAGATGAAGTTATTACATTGTCTTCAACTATAGTAGATGAGGATGTATCTATAGTAGATGTTGGTTCTGTTGTTGATGGTATAGATGATGAAACGGTGGATGATATAATATTTGATGTTATTATTGTAGAAGAAATTTGTATCGTTGTTGGACTTGAAGAAGAAGAAGAAGAAGTGACTGGACTAGTAGATGGAGCAGTTGTTGTCGATATTATTGTACTTTTTCCAGTAGAAGTTGTTTTTGAGCTTGGAGAGACAGTTCCTGAACCAGCAGTCACGGTCGGTGTTGATCCTGTACCAACATTTGTTGAAGAATCATTAATTCCTACTCCTAGTCCACCTGCACCTAAAGAAACATTCAAATCTACCGGTCCAGGTAATTTTACTTGTCTTTTATGAAATAAATGTATATGTGGTATTTGAAGAGCAGATGATATTGTTATGCAAATTAAAAAGCCTGTCGTCGTATATTTTGAATTTAACAACATTTTTGATTTTGATATTATATCTCTTATGTTATTATTTGATACATCAAAATTGATCCAGTATAGCCCGGTGAGAAGAGTTACAAAAACAAATGATAAAATGAATCAAAACGCGTTGGCCAAAGAACACAAAAAAAAGACGGTGATATCGATATACACACAGGCACCCAACTGACTTTTAGCTAAGGGGGGAGGTCAGCCTCGTGTGAAGCGGGGAACGGTTTTTTTTTTCCCTGACAAGGGTCACGCAAGACCAGGACTCAAAAAAGTTAAAAACATGTCATCAAACAAGGGTTAAAATTCGGGCCCCGCTAAGAGTTTAAACGAAAATGTATGACAGCCTTGTCAAAAGTTCATCGTCATTCTATGGTGCCACAGTTTCACTAATATTATAATCAAGGTACATTGTACTGATGGATGTGTGAAAGTCAGAAAATGCGGGGGGGTCGGATTGAATTTAAAACGACTGTAACTCCGCATTAATTATATTAATTGTGACACAAACAATAGCTTCTACTATCTCATTGATTCGAAGTTGATACCACGATAGAAGCTTCAATTGTATCTCAAAGAAATCGTACGCTATTAAATGTTGTGTCCGCTATCGTCTGTTGGACGACGTGACCCATTTTTACCCTGCTTGACACCCAAATCCCGTTTATCAGATACTCGGATTCACTATGTGAATTCTTGTTTGACTGCTCTAGGATGAGAGTTACGAAGCACTTTACGGCACGATTAGAATTACTAGAATAGTCGCTATAAGTATGGTCTTCGGCGTTTCGCGCCTTTTAATAAATTTTCCCATCACATTCTAGATCAAGTGAAATGGAATGGAAGAAACTCATGGAAGGTGTACTGCCAAGACAAAGTGAAGTCGTACAAAGCCGTGAGAGGCGCACTGACAAGGTGGAGTGAAAACATAAAGCAATCCTTGTGGCTCAATTCTCTCTTTCTTTCCTTCTAATCACACTAATCCTTTCTTTTTCAAATTACATTATTCTCTTCCTTTTGTTACAATCTCACATCAATTTCATCGCTAAGATGCCAGACAAGTAACAGCATATCAATATCCGTTTTGCAAAAAGATGTACTAACCATATTCCAGAATTTTTATCGATCTACGGGCTGAAAATATGGCACCTATCTCGCCACAAATCATACCACCATTACACACGTGGCCTGTAATGAAAGAACTACCCGAACTCAACGAGGAAATGTTCCAGCTTGACTCAGCCTGGACAACAAAGGCGCCAAGATTGGTCAAAGCGGTCCCAAACGAACCGACTCGTGAAGCTGGTCTCGTTTTGAGACAGTTTAACAATGTCAGTTCCCCTGATCTCGGTAACCCGTCAGGTGGAGATGGAAAAGAAGAGGGGACCGTCGAAAAAGCAGAAGAAAAGAGCACAAAAGCAGAAGAAGAGAGCACAAAGGTCGAAGAGAGCTCAAAAGCAGAAGCAAGCTCAAAGGCAGAAGAGAACTAGAGGATATGATAGAATCATAGATTTCGTTGATGGTCAGTCAAGAGGTCGAGGATATTATAGATACTCTTGTAATTCGTAGTCAGTCGTAGTTTACAAATATAATCTTTCGTGGAGTAACAATAATATTGGTAGTGTCAAATGCTCTACAGACTAACGACGGCTAAGTATAATTAACTTACTACCACTACAACGCCGGTTTTACCACCTATTGTCGTTTTTGTTTCAAGCGATCCACCTGACCAGATCGCTTTGTGTGAAAGGCATGCACATCAAAATTTGTACTGATAGTTGACCAGGTGGCTCGCTTGGATCGAAAACGACATCATGAGGCTCACTTATCTACCAATACCGTATTATATTACAGATTCTCGTAAAGGTTTCGAAATTGAAGGATAGGAATTATCATAGGGTATCAAGATCGATGATTTTGATATGATTACTGAAGATCCATTTTATAAATTCCTACTTGCGGCGTTGATGTGTCTAACGTTACACTAAGTGATCTATGATTGATTATTATATGTTATGTCGACGTGTAGAGCACTGATCACAAATAGTATATAAAAATCGAATACAAGTTGTTATTGGTGCTGTACACGTTATTACAACAACCCAACGCACTACAGAAGATTCTCTGGTCAAAACTGTTGGGAAAAGAAATTCTTAGCATAATTACAAGTAGAATGACCACGTATCTTTGACCTCTTATAATTCGACTAATATGAAAGCTATAGAGATCTCTGTAGTATGACTTGATAGCCTAGAAGTAAAGAAATCTGATTAACAAAGAATCAATGATATGCGGCATATGATTTCTATAATAATTTGTATGCTATCCTCTTGCCTCTATAATAGCCTTTGACCTCATATGCATTGTTTCAATTGATGCTACCATGTGCGTAGTCTTTACTTAAGGCTAACAAGCTATAATTGCATTGCCCATCTTGTCTATAAGCTGTTATGACGATTGTGACAAATTTCCTAGGTGTGGATATTAAGTTAGCATAAGATCTTTCAAAGGGAACCAAAGTTTCTCAATTGGACTCAAGTCTAGTGAGGAAGGTGGCCGTTCCATAACTTCGATTGGCGATCGTATATGCTCAGAGATATCACCTAGAGCACGTCTGTGGCCCATGATATTCATTGTTGAAGATTTGTATACTGTTATGGCATAGATTACCGATTTATTTATTTATTCCAAAATTTATGACGTCGTACTATAATATAAGTGGAAATACAGTCCGTCAACTCCGAAGGTTATTAATAATATCTTAAGCAATAAAATTGGGGCATTCATATCATTTAACTTATTAACAACAAGTTTCTCTAATCAAGGTTCATACCATAACCACATGTTATATACAGGAGATAGATGCGATTGGTATACGGAATACTGAAACGGTTTAAACATTGATATGTGTAGGACAAGTAATATACCTGATCTACGACTAAGTACATGTAATAAAAGAATCTATACCATGCCCAAATTCCCGCCGACCACGCTATTTAGAAGCAGTAACCGGACCAGCCTTTTTAGCCCTTTTATTCTTCTTAGTAGAGCTTTGCTCTTCTCCTTCTCCAGCCTCTTCCGCCGTCCTCTTCTCACCACTCCCCGAGGGACCACCTTCTTCGGCCGCCTTGCGGTTGTTTCTGCGCGTAGCGCGGTACGCGGTGACTGATGCTTCACCTGGATCAGCACTGGGAACGTTGTTATAGGTCCTCAGCACAGGACCAGCTCCAGGGACCGACTCGTCCGGGACCACAGCCTGGTATGGGTTTATCTTTGGTGCTTTCTCTGTCCATACTGAAGGCAGCTGGCACATTTCCTCCGTTAGATCCTCCAATTCAGACTCGTCCATGACGGGCCACATGTGTACTGGCGGCAAAATTTTTGGGGAAATTGGCGCCATGTTTTCGGCCCATAGATTGATATAAAGTCTGAAGTATGATTAGTATATTTTATACAAGACGGACATGTTCAATCTAGTACTTGTCTGGCATAACTGGAGTAGTGTAGAATAGAGGATTGAATTTGGTAAAGGTATAAAAAATCTCGACTTCTTGAATTTTTTGTTGAAGCAAAGAATGATGAAGGAGAGATGGAGCCGAAGCTGGAAAGAAATGGTTAAATACGTGGCTGTACGGAGGGAAAATCATTAGACCGAGAAGTGAAGCCACGAAGTGAAGTAATATTGGAAGTGAAGCTGAGAAGTGAAGAAATCATGACAAGTAACGTAGATAGTTTTGGTCGGTACTCAATGACTTGAGTAATAATCGAATATGAAACAAATCAATGAGACTTTTATAATGACATTTAGTCTTACCGCAGTAGGTAGTGAATGATTAAGATCCACAACAGATGGTGATCTTGTAACTGATCATAAATAATGAAAAACGATATTGTATATCTTAAAAAATCAAGAAATTATAATATACAAGAAAATTTAATATCTGTCATGACTATCGTTTACTGAATAACTCATATCCGTGCATTAATATAAAAGTCATGATTGACCTGGAATAAATACTACATCCTTGACAAGTCCAACAACCTTTTTAAACAATCTTCTCCATTCAACAGGATCGCCTTTTGCTTTTACAAACCTAACCTCTTTTAATCCTCCTAGATTCATACCTAACGTCTCAATAATAACATCCCCATAGATTAACTGTCTACGTCCATCAAGTCCTTTGATCCAAATATTAACGATTGACCTTTCTGAATTAATATTCTCTTGTCTTCGAATAGTTCCTCGAAGACCTAATTGTAACAAAGCGGTAAAACAACTATCTATCAATTGTTGCAGAGGTACTACACTATAAAATCTAGTCAATGCATGAGAAGGTGCTATATCACCAAATTTACGAGCTGCTTGAGTTAAAGTTAGAGGTAACTTTTGACTATTTGTATATTGTGACATTGATATATCATTCTCCATCAAATGTTGAGCTGCGTCTGTGAATGCTATTGCTAGACTTGTATCATTATTTGTTATAGGTTGAGATGCAGAATAATTTAATATTCTATCGGTAGTAGATTCCCAATCAAAACAAGAATCATCAGAGATTGGCGTTTCTGGTTGTGTATTTGGAAAAGCTTTGTTCCATTCTTGAGATTCATAATCTTTTTGAGTAATTGTTTCTGATCTTTTTATTTTACAATCATCCATATCGATATGTAATCTTTCCATCATTGTTGTTGCAAGAAATACAGAATCTATAGCTTGACCTTTTTTATTCATAAATTTATTAGATGATGTAAACCATGGATGAGTCATGATTTCTCTCAAATTAAATCTTTCATCAACATTAATCTTTAACATTCCTCTTATTAATGACAATACTTGTGTAGGTATATTATCCCATAATTCATCATTAGGTCTACCATCTGTTATTAAAAATTCCGCAAATTCAGCACTACCATCTGCAATAGGTGTATCCCATGGAGTATTTCCTACCAACAAAACAAACAAAACAATTCCACAAGACCATAAATCTGTTTTATCAGGTTGATATCCAATATTTTTGATATTTGGATCTTTTTTTCTAGCTTGATTATTAATCCCGGCTTGTACAATTTCTGGTGCTATATAAGGAGGTGAACCACAAACTGTAGAACTTAATTTTGATTGACCAGTAGAAATGTGAAGATAATTAACAGCGAGACCGAAATCTGCTAATTTCAAACATCCTTCCGAACTCAACAACATATTTTCCGGTTTGACATCTCGATGTGCTATTCCTTTTGAATGACACCATGAGATTGCACTTATTAATTGTTTAAAATAGAAATGTGCTACATCTTCAGGAACTCCTTCATCTGCTTCTATTTTATCAAACAAATCTCCTCCTTCTGCTAATTCCATCATTATCCATAACCAAGATGAATCTTCTCCATGATGATATAATTGTATGATATTTTCATGTTTTGAAGAAACTCCACATGTTGAATTATGAAGTGATATTTCAAGTTTGATTTGTTTTGTCGTTAATCTTCCTATTCTAAATGCATGATCTTTATTTATAAATTTGATTGCAACAATTGGTGATGATGATTCTAATGGTACAGCTTTACGTATACTAATTCTTTATCATTAATATATATTCATCTTTTATTCATTAATATAAATAGAACCTACGATGCATATGCTCCACAACCTATAGTTTTTGATACAAGTCTAAAAGGTAAATTTAATGGTAATGGTGCAATTTGTGACTATCCAAGCAATACACATAAGTTATTTTCTATCATATATATCCTTTTTTTCATGAGCAGTAACATACATTGACTGGTGGGTTCATTATAATTTACACATTCTTCTTTGTTATTGATCAAAACATTCATTATTTGATAAACAGGTGTTTATAATAATAATAATTTGTTACATGACGTCAACGCGTTTTTAATTACAGCAATAATAGTCTACGCGTTGTGAATAATTTAAATTGAATATAAAAAAAGAAACTGGTATATAATAATTATAAAAACAAAAACAAACACTATGAAATACATTCAAGTCATATATCTTGTATCATTAAAATCTATTTATTAACAAGAGTCATTTTTTTTTTTTCGAACATGAATTAAAAAAAAATTAAATTGATATTCCTTCTTCCATACAAATACATCCTTGATCAAAAAAATTTAAAGTAGAAATTTCTGGAAAAAATAAAAAATAAAATTATTTTAATCATGCCGTGTAGCAGCAGCTGCAATAAGATATTCAAAGTTACGTGCTTTGAGAGTATCAATATATTTAGGATCTCTAGAAAATTTCGGTACAGAGTCCTATTTAAAAATATCAAAAATTAGTAATTGAAATGAATGATGATGATAATAGAAAAAAAAAACTTACACTAGCCATTAATTTAAAAACACTAGTTTGTGCAGAATCAAATAATATTGCAACTTCATTCAAACTTCCTAATATTTCATTATCATTACCAACAGCACTAGCCATACGTGCAGCCAAAGCATTTCTTAAATTATGATCAATATTTAATTCACAAGGTGAACCAGGTGCAAGATATGCATTATATAAACCTGATATAATTAAATTAATAAATGATAACAATAATTAGATATGATTAATAAAAACTTACTATAAGCAGATGCTAAATTTTCCCTTATCAAATCATATCTCAAAGGTATCATTGATTTTGCAACACTATAATCATTTAAAAATGATCTAACTTCTGTATAAAATGTCAAATTTTCTTCACAATGAGTACTTGCAAGAAATTCTCTAAATAATAATCTCAAAGCAGGATCTCTAACAATAGCAGTCATTCTATTATGATTAGAATCTCTACCTGCAACACCAGCCGATAATTTTGTATTTGCCATTGTTTCATCAATTGATGCAGTAGGAGATTTTATCCATCCTGCTAATTTCATACCTTTTTCTGTTATATAATATTTTGCAGATTTTACATCTTGAAAAGGTCTCATTCTTGAATCATCTTCTTCATTAAAATTTGCGTTTGGTATCATTTTTATTAAAAAATATGATTCAAATAATTTAGCAATTTCCAAACATTCTTTTCTTACAACAATCATACAACAATCTAATACCCAATCAATACATGCTTTACCATTAAAAGCATAAGCAAGATCTTGTTCTTTTACTGTTGCATCTTTATAAACTCTTACACCGACAAGTCCTGTATTATATTCGGTCAAATTATCAGAATCTGCTGCTGATACTGTTGGTTTTACATTTGGTTGTTCTCCTACAAATCTTCGAAATATAACTTCTATCGTAGCACGATCGGAATTAATTTTATCGGTTTCAACTTCTCTTTCTAATATAACCAATTGTTTAACATTTTTTGGTGAAGATAATAATTCTATAACATGTGTAAAACCCGTATTTCCAACAAATTCTTGTGCATGTGTAGTTCTATTAATACCATTTCTTTCACAAAATCTTGTTAATATTCTCATTCCTTTTGATGTTAATTGCCATACTGATCGATTTGATTCAAAATTTGTTTTTCCTTCACATGATTCTATAAATCTTGCTTCCAAATATTTTGTACATACAGCTTTTGCCATTTCTTTTGCCATTGAAAATGTAGTTTTTATTGTTGTCAAGACGTTTGGTTTTTTTGGATCTTTTGGATCTGGCATTTTACTTTTTTGTGTTAATGATAATGATCCTAATCTATCTATAGCTTCTTCTGTTGTAAATGTATGTTCTACTTTTGAAAATCGAACTCGATGTGGTGTTAAAGGTAAACTTATTATTAATGTTGAAAATAAATCTTTAAAATCCTATTCAATAACAATAATTAATATATATTTTATTTTTGTTTTAAAAAAGAGAAATGAGAATATATATATATATTTACCCTTGTATATGGTCTTTCATCTTCTGTCATACGAAGTAATCTTGATGATGTTTGATGCATATTTACAACTTTTGGTGTTGATGTACCACTATTATTATTACCACCTTTTTTTGATAAATCTGATATTGATGGTGATGGTAATGGTGATGGTGATGAAGGATGATTATTATTATTATTATTATTATTATTATTGTTATTATCTTCTTTTGTTGATAATTGTCTTGTTGGACTTGAATTATTACTACTATTATCTTCACGATATTCTGGTTGAATATATCTAGGTTGTGGTTGATCTGACCAAGCTACTGATATTGTTGTAGGACTTTTTACATATGGTCCACTTCTTTGTATTTCTAATCATAATCAATCAATCAAAAAATTAGTTTAATCGTCGTATTATTATAATAAATTATTATTAAATTGGAACAAACCTTTGACAGAAGATGATGATGATGATGATAATTGATGAATCTTTTTTGATGAACCAAAACGTATTATTGAAGGTAAATGATTTTGTAATTTACGTATATTTAATGTAGATGAATTTGTTGATGATGTTGTACCAATACTACGTGAATCACTTGTATCAATATTATTATCAATATTATTATTATTATTATCATTAATTAATAATGGTGATGGTGATGATAATGATAAATCCTGGTTGTGTTCCATAACCGGTAATACACGTGGCAACGGCCGCTGACCGGTTGTTGTGGTCAATGCGTCTTTACTAATTGTTGTAGTACCAATATTTTTATTATTATTATAATCACCACCACCACCATTACCAGATGATGATTTTGTTTCGGATAATGTTGGTAAGAACCCCTCTTCTGTTACTTTATTTCTACCAATAAAATCAATCCGTGGGGTTATTGTTGTTGTACCATGATTGTTATCATGTTGAATCATATTTTGGTGGAAAATAAATAAATAAAAAAAAAGAGTGTTGATGGAATTGGAAATTAGAGTGGTTGGGGGCGGTGGTAGTTTCGGTTAATCCATATTACAAAACAAAAAGGTAAAAATTGAATTCCAGTCCCTTTTTTTTTTTTTTTTCTTTATATTCTACTATAAAATGATCAACTCGTGGTCGTCGTCGTTGTATATGATTATGATATATATATATATATTTATATCAATTATGTTGAAAGAAGAAAGAACGATTATAAAAACAAATCATGCAAGTAAGATATCTTTTGGTTTTTTTATTTTTTTTGTCTTTCACTTTTGCCGTTTACTGTACAACCTCCTACTGTACAATACATGTGCTTTTTCTTTTTTTTTTTGGAATCTTCCTTAATTTTTTTTGTTGTTACCGGGAAAGGAGGGAAGCTTTTTACGGTTGTTTGTTCGATTATGGAAAAAACCATATCCGAGACGAAAATCAAAAAATGTGTGGTTCGTTATTTTTTGTATGTATCTGTTGGTTTTCTTCTTGTTTTATCAATGTTTGGTTCGGATATATTTCGGTACGTATCAGTTTATCATTCAATATAGATATATAATATTATATATTTGTTAAATGTAACAAACAAAAGAATATAAAAAAAAAAAAAGAGTGTCATAAATACTTCAAATGAGAGACAAAAGATATATGTTGTCATTATTCTATTCGGATAAATTGTAATTTTGTAAATTACTTCTTGACCGTTACATGTGGCTTCCACATGGAGACTAATGCGTATTCTGCATTAAGTAAACCCACTTTTTTCTTATATTTTAAACTATTGTAGATCATACGGGTGGATACCAACATGTGTTGTTACAACCATGACCATGCATAGAAAAGTTCATAATTCTCCTTTTTCGGGTTGATTTTCATGGACACGTGGCATATACATTCCCCTTTTTTTTTCTTGTTAAATTTTTATGATGATTGCCTAATCTCATTATTATCCCTTCAGTTATAGATAAACCTATTTCAGATAGGTATTTCTCCACATTATTATCATTATCCTTCTTCATACAGTAGACTACCTTCTTCGTTTTTTTCCCTGTGATATAAAGTTATAGTAACGGTCGGTCCGTATTCTTTTTAGAATTCCACGTGAAAGTCTAGAACCTTTTGTCAACGGCTGTTTTTTTTTTTTGGTTCCGGTATCATTTTTCGGTTAATGAATAATAATTATGAAATTGTATTACATCATATATTAATAATATATAAAATTTTATTATAAGGATAATAATAATTAATGAAATATTCATGATAAAACTGCAGCTAATATAACTACAGTCAAAATAATAGCTAATATAATTAATAAACAACACATTTTACTACGAGCATTTTTTTGATATCTACTTGCAGTTTTTAATTGTATATCTGCACCTCTTGTATCATCTCTAACATTTGTAACATGTCCTTCTATAGTTTCTAATGTATTTCCTTGTTCATTAACCATATGTGCAACATCTCTAAATAAATCATTTAATTCTCTTACTGATTCTTCAATATTTCTTATTTCTGATTCTCTTTCTACAATTAATTGTTCTTGAAAATCAACTTCATTTTGATTTGCTAATCTTAATTGCTGTTGTTCTTGTTGTAATAATAATTGTTGATCGTCATTATTATCATTATTATCTATATTAATATTAGATTGATCTTCTATTGCTGCTCTTGCTGCAGAATTTTTTGCTTTTTGTTTTGATATAGCTTGATCTTGTACACTTCTAAATTCAACTAATGATGCTTTGAATTCTTGTTCTAATTTTCCTTGAGTATATCTTTGTGATGGCTAAAATTAACCATTAATATTTTTTAATAATAATAATAAATATATTTTGTTATATATATACCTCTAAATCTTCCCATGTCAATACTTTTTTAACACCTGTTCCAACTTCTTTAAATCCATTTGATGTTTCTTCTAATAAATCTTGAACTCTTTCTCTAACTCTTTCTGTTTCTTTTTTAGTTCCTAATTTTTGTATTTGATTTGTTAAATTTGATATATTTGATGTTAATGTAAATAATTTATCAAATAATTCTCTTGTAAATCTTTCAAATTCTGGATCATCTTGATATGTTGGTATAGCATTTCTTTTGAACGTATTTGATTGTGCTATATTATTATTAATTAATATTTTGACTGGACCTTGATAAGTGATGAACAAACCTTCAACATCTTCAGTGTCTCGATATGACATTATTTATGATTGATGAGATGATTTAATATAGATGATGAAGTTGGCGCATAGAATCGGTTTATTATTATTGACTAGCCTTGTGACTTGACGTCGATTTGTTTTTTTTCGGCTTGTGACAGTCAAGAAAAAAGTCTTGGCAATATTATTTTTTTGTTGATTTTGATATCATCAAGCTTGTTTTTATTTATTAATGTATTGTAATTGATAGCTGGACTTATCATGGCAGGCCAAACAATAAATAATGTTAATTCTTCAGTTAATAAAATAGAACCAGCAAAACTAAAATCAAGACCATATAAAGATTATTTAACACCAGTATTACATCGATCTTTTACAAATGCTGCATTATTTGGATTCGGTATATGTTGGATAATTGCTATATTCATGTCAAAACCAGATTGTAAGTTTTTTTATATCATATTTATTAATAGAATAATAACGAAAATTAATAAATAAATAGTAATATGGTCATGGTTTCCTTTTGGTAAAACTGGATTAAAAACAACATTTTTATTCTTATCATGTCTTTCTATTCTTATATTAAGAATTGCAACATTACATGTTGATCAAAAAATAAATCCATCACCTATATATGGATTATTATCAATTATAAAAGGAAAAAGAGCTATACAAACATTTATTTGGTATTTAATATCTAGTTTAATATTTTGTGAAGTATATATCTCTGGAGTAAAAAAGACTGCAAAATTGTCATGGATTGATCAAGGAAAATCATATGAAAGACCAAGAATTAATGAAAGAGCTGTTTTATTTAGAAGTTTATTTTTAATATTATCTTTGGCTCAATCTTGTTTACATCTTTATCAACAATATGATGTTATAAATTTAAAATCTTTCACTACAAAAAATGATAGAGAAAGAAATATGAATAATAAACAAATTATAAAATCAACATGGTCAAAAATAAAAGAAGGAATGGTCAAATGTTTAATTAATTCTTTAGGATTATTATTATCTGTTATTGCTCTTGGTCCTATATTATATTATTCAACAATAAGATATACAGCATGGACTTTATCTAATTCGGTCACAAAAATCTTTTTCACTTTACACAAATCAAATATTCCTCAAGGATCTGGTAGTATTTCAACTTTATTATTACGATTTATATATTCTGCAAGTTTACTTTTAATTCTCTGGCAATTAATCAATCTTATATTTACTATATATTTACAACAAGAACCAATAAAAAAGGATAAAACATTAAGTGAAGATTCTAAAGATTCAAATGGAACATTAATTAGTGGATTAAAATCGAGGAAAAATTATATAAAAACGATTGCATTTTGGGAATTGGATATAATATCAAAAAGGTTTCAAGATAGAAGAAGAACAATATATACAGATGGAGAAAGATTAGAAGTAATTACATGGCCAAGTATATTACAAATTTGTTCAAAAGAGATTGAAAATATTTCACAAGCTATAAAAAATAATCAACCACATAATATTCAACAACAACAAAATAATAATAATAAATCATCGAATGAACATTTAATACCTGCAAAACATAAAATAGTACAACCATTAAAAGAAAATGATGCTATATATGGTTCAACAACAACAAAATCATTATCCTCTTTTGATACTTTGACAACAGAAGTTGGCACATTAGCTAAATCAATAGGTCAACATACAATAAATTCAAAACAACAATCACCATTTCAAATTGTAAAGAATAAAACTATTCCTTCAAAAATTCAACATGAAATACCAAAAACAAAACAATCCATAACAAAATCTTTTAATAATTATATTGTAACATTTTTGAAATCTCCAATTGGTTATTTATTTCGTCAAACATATTCTCGTAAAATATTATCTATGCTCTTTTCAATACAAGATAGTAATCAATTTATTATCCAAAAAGCTATTTCATCATTATCAATGTTGACGATTAAAAGTTTAAAAGAAGATAGATTAGGTCAAGTTCAAAAAGATATACCTAGAATTATTAAATTATTTTCAACAACTATAAAAGATGTAGAAGATTTTATAAATCATACTAAACCACATTGGACAGATGTATATTTTGATGAAAAAAGAGAAAAAAATATTGATCAAGTTGATGATTTGATTAATGAATTAAAATATGGTTTAGAAGGGATAATCAATGTATTTGGAGAATATTATGATGCATTGGGTATGACAAAATTAGAAATGGATAATGTAAGAAGGATAGTCGTTTCACAAAAATAAAATTATAATTTTATATTCAATTTGTGTATATATATATTATTATATTATAATTATTACCAAATAAATCTTTGTATTTGACCTGGTTCTTGAATCCATTCAAACCCTTTGTAAAGAAATATATACCCCGTAACGATATTTATTATTAAAAACCATATTGTTTCTAACCATAATCTATAATCATAATCTATTATATATTCTTGAATGATACTCTTTTTTAATATATTTTTTTTATTTTGAAAATCATGAGATGGTCGAATAGGTATATATAATCTCCACATGATCCAAGGTAATATGAAATATCTCGGTTCTACTAACGGTGCTGAAACTAATTGAAGTGTACATATTATAATCCACGTCAAAACATAACTTATTCTAGGACTTTCTCCAGATGATGCATCACTAATACCCAATGTCATTTTTTTATTATCCTTCTCATTCGATCGACTTGCATTAGTATTAGATGTTGTATATGATATCCCAAAACATTGTATAGTCATAAACATGCATATAAAATATATCGGTACGAGTAAATATCTGACCATTTCTGATCGAATCGAATATCTAAAAATATAAAACATGTAATGTCTATTATCCGCCAATGTAAAAGGATGTATGATTGTGTTATATCTAACAATTGTGATTGTAGTGATGATAAATAAAACAACAAACCAGAGTCTAGATAGACAGTATTTTGATATCGTGGTGATTGATCGTATTTTTGATATTTTGATGATCAAAGGGAGTGAAAAGATGAATGAAAAAAACATGATATATGGCCAGATGTATAACATTTGTGGGAGATGTATCGTTGCTATGTGATTTGATTTATCACCTACTCATTATTAATATAAACTGTAATGTAGATGTGAGGGAATATATACCTAATACAACACCACCGTTCCATAGCACAAAAGATCCAAAAGTAGCTAATATAACAAGATATGGTAACAGAAGAGGTATTAATTTGAATATTTGGAGATTGCCAGATATGACCTGCTGTAATATTTGAATAGCCTTTTGAGGTAATCTCCAAATATAATATACATAATCTATATTAATTAGAATAAGTAAATTAATCATCTATGGAAATAATATTACTATACCTTTTAATCTAGCTTGATTAACCTGTAAATCATCATCCTGACCATTAGATACCTGATGATCTACATATTTTAATGAGATCAGAATTATAGGAAATAACGATACCCAAAAGATATTAGTCTGCCTAAAACATAATGCAAGTATTCCCAACAAGACTGCTACCACTTGATGATGTGATTTGAGACTTGATTGAACATGAGTAGAGATGAAATAATGCCAGAAACTTAGTACAGAAGCAACAGATACAACATCTGTATAATATAATGCTGAAAAGAAGAATAATGGTGGAAAAAGTACAATATTAAATGCTGTATGTAATTGTATACTCGATCTTTTCAGTATTGCAGGACCTCTATTATTTAAGATCCTATAACTTATCCATAAAATAAACCAGATGGCTATCAAGTTTGAAAACCTTAGACTTGTAGTTGATGTTGATTTCGTGACAATTGAAATAATTTTTGAAATAATATATCTAATCATTCATCAATACAAGTGAATGGGACATAATTGACTTCACATACAGTCCAGGCGGTGTGGTAATTTTTGGATCCCAATATGTATAATTACCTTTTAAATATTTACTTACTTGACCTACATGAAATACTTCATCCTTTTATAAATTTAGTATAAAATATGATTGACTATGTGTTTATAACATACTAGATAAGGATACTGGACATTCCTATTGACAAGAGTTGTCCATAGATTTGAAATTATTCCAAAAGATACTATAATTGGTATTATTGCCATGATATAAAAATACTATTTCTACCATTATTTACATCATATTTGAATGAGATGAAGTGAATGGAAATAAAATCTTCCCCCGCAATCTTCAAACCTTGTTTACGACTGTCATCTATTACAAACAGCATTATTATAACAAAACAAGATAAAAGAGAATGGATGAGATATAAATAAATGATCAAATGTGTTATATAATACAATCATGAATGCTTTGAATATAATTTCAAGCATAGGCACAATTCCTGGAACTCCAAATCGATCAAGAAAGTCATCAATAACACAATCTACAGAAAAATTATATGATGGTGATAATGATTCGGATCATTTATCTGTAGCCGATAAAAGTGATGATGAGAATAATGCTGATAGTAGTGGAGGAGAACAAGAGATAATACCATTATTAAAGAATGAACATGATTATCATTCAACAAAAATTCCCTCAATACAACAACCTTCAAAATGGACTTTGTTACCTAAAAAGATTATTGCTGGACTTTTAGCATCATTCAGATTTATAATAAATACTATAATCGCTCCAATAATTTATATATTCAACTTTTTTTATGATTTTTCAATAATACCACCAATACGAAAATTATATTCCAAAAGAAAAACATTACGATCAACTAGTAAAATAAAGAATGATGATAAAAGGTCAAAACGTAATCAAGTAGATATATATACTGCAGCATCTGCAGCAGAAGATGATGGAACAAAATTTGATAATGAAGAAAAGTCGAACCAAACAAATTCGAGTCGAGATGATATAATACAAGATGAAAATACACCAAGAAGAAGTATGCGTATAAAAATACAATCAGATTTAATATCACAAAAGAAACAAAAATTACAAAATGATAATGATAATGATGAAGAAAATATTGAAGAAAAGATTGAAACAGTTGCAAATACTTTAAAAAGTCCATCAAATCTTACAATATCTACTACTAATACAAAATTAAAATATCCACGTATACCAACATATCCAAGACCTTTGATCCCAAAAAGACAATTAAGTTATTCAAATATTTATAATAATTCACATTTACCAAAAAAGACTTTGATTTTAGATTTGGATGAAACATTAATACATAGTATGGCAAAAGGTGGTAGAATGTCTTCTGGTCATATGGTTGAAGTGAAATTTCAAAGACCTATAACATCTGGTAGAATGATACTTGGTCCACAAATACCTATATTATATTTTGTACATGAAAGACCATATTGTCATGAATTTTTGAAAAAGGTAATATATATTTCTATCATATTAATACTTATATCATTAATTTATTAATTTAATTTGTTTAATAGGTTTGTAAATGGTTTAATCTTATTATATTTACAGCTTCTGTACAAGAATATGCAGATCCTGTTATAGATTGGCTTGAAAGAGAACGTCCTTATTTTACTGGAAGATATTATAGACAACATTGTACTTTTAGAAATGGTGCTTATATAAAAGATTTAACTAGGGTTGAACCTGATTTAAGTAAAGTTATGATATTGGATAATAGTCCTATGAGTTATATTTTTCATGAAGGTATATTATATAGTTATTTATTAACCTTTTAATATTTAATTTTGGAAAACTAATAATGGACTAATAGATAATGCTATACCGATAGAAGGATGGATATCTGATCCAACTGATAATGATTTATTACATCTTTTACCTTTTCTTGAAGGTTTACAGTATGTTACTGATGTGAGGGCATTATTAGCATTACGTATAGGTCAGACATGAATTACTATTATTATCATTATTAATAGTCTTTGTATATTATTCAACAACAATTTTGTATTCTCTGAATCTTTTCATATCTATTCTTGCACTCCAATATCATGTCTTGCGGTGAGTAGGCAACTTTTATCACAGCCGATTCTTACATCATTAAAGTTATTGAACTTGTATTGCATCAACTCCTCGTTTTTTCACATATTACCATAAATCAACTAGGGGACTGCCTATCGAGATGATGTAGACGAGAAAGATTACTACTAGTTGATATAATTCATATGTGCTTATCAATTGTCTAATCACCGCGAGTCAATTTTGGTATAGTGTACTATGGATGGAAGATGACAGTGATACCTTGGATGAGTGTGCTGTATTGGAGCAAGAGTACATATCTTATGTAAAACGAGCCTCTTCCATCAAACAAGTCAATGACTAGTTCAGTTACCATGCATCAATAGTTCAGTGGTTAGAATACTGGTTTTCCATTACCTGGAAAAATCTACCAGTGACCCTGGTTCGATTCCTGGTTGATGCATCTTTCTGTTTTTCAACAACCACCATATCCCTATCTATCACTCACTCACTCACATTGAATTCCTCATCATTTTTTTTGTGTCAGTGGTCAAACGTTTTTGAGCTCCTTGTCATTGTGAACGCTTCTTGTTATCTCTGAGCTACCGGTATTGCAAACATAATGTGTTAATGACGAAAATGACGCCAGAATTGTCACCATCCTCACCCCGCAAAATTAAAAGATTATTATACTTTGTAAATACTAAACAACAAACAATAAATACTCTCGACTTTTTTTTTCATATGGACGGCATAATGATAATGACATGACAGACTCTTTATCAGATCAAAATGATAATACCGCGACCGATAATACACAGTCTGATTTATATATACGAAATGATGGAAATCAAAGTATCCGTCGACATTCATCGTTAGCACAACTTCGACCGAGTGGAATACAACGAACATCCAACAGAGTACATTTTGCAGAAACACATCGAGAAATTAGTCCTTTGACACCATTCACACCCTCCTCCAATGATGGCTATGATAATGATGATGATAACAATAAAAGGATATTAGAAAGGTTTGAACAAGACGGTAATGGAGAAGAAAGAGAAGGAATTCCACTTTTAACAAATGTCGAATCACCATTTATATCATTATCGATTGATAACGAACAAGACGAAAATGAAGAGGTTGATGATATTTTGAAAAAACCAAAAAGTAAATTTCTAGATGCTGTAATGAACATGTCAAACTCGATCATGTAAGACATTCACAACTCTGCTACGGATTTTTGATTGATAATAATGATGATCATGATAGTGGCGCAGGTATAATCGGCCAACCTTATGCTTTTAAACAAGCGGGATTACTCACCGGTATTATATTGTTGATAATACTTACTATAATAGTCGATTGGACCATAAGATTATTAGTAAAGAATTCAAAATTGAGTGGAAAATCGTCATTTCAAACTACTGTACAACATTGTTTTGGTAATACTGGTTTGATAGCGATAAGTTTAGCACAATGGGCGTTGTATGTTCTATATCCACTTCTAAAACATAAAAAAGAAATACTAATGGAGTTGGTTATAGCGCATTTGGTGGCATGATAGCATTTTGTATTATAATTGGTGATACTATCCCAAGAGTCTTTTTGTCGTTTTTTCCTTTTCTCACAGATTTACCTATACTATGGTTGTTGACTAGTAGAAGATTTATTATTGTACTGTTTACCATGGGTATTAGTTTTCCATTATCTTTGTATAAAGATATATCAAAGGTTTGTCCACATCTTGTTTTTATAATTTGGTCAAATATATTAATTTTGATAACGATAGTTGGCAAAAGCTAGTACACTTGCTTTGTTAAGCATGTTGATTATAATTATAACTGTTGTAACACAAGGTCATAATGTACCATCTAATATGAAAGGATCATATCAAGGATCATTATTTATTCGTAGTGGTGTATTTCAAGCTATAGGTGTTATATCTTTTGGTCTGTTTTTATTTATTTTTCATTTCTATAAAATTCAATAACTAATTCATTAATGTATAGCATTTGTTTGTCGTATGTATTGACCGTCGTATTTATTCATTTACACCATTTTTTAATAAAATATATCAAAAAAAAATAGATCATAATAGTATTTTAATATACGGATCTTTACAAAAACCAACAATGGATAGATTTGCCAAAGTCACTCACATATCAACTACAATATCATGTCTAGCATGTTTAATCATGGCTTTGAGTGGTTATATTACTTTTGGTAATTTAACTCAGGGAAATATACTTAATAATTTTCCAAATGATAATATCATGGTAAATATAGCAAGATTGTAAATACCATCACCACTACTATTATACAATAAGTAAAGACTAACATTAATTGATAGATGTTTCGGATTAAATATGCTTACGACATTACCGTTGGAAACATTTGTTTGTCGTGAAGTAATGACACTATATTTTTATCCACAACAAAAATTTAATTATTTTCGACATTTATTATTCACGACTGGATTAGTTTTATCGTCATTGTTTATATCTCTATTAATATGCGATCTTGGTATAGTTTTTGAATTGGTTGGTGCTACAAGTGCATGTGTATTGGCATATATATTACCACCATTATGTTTTTTAAAATTAACAAAGAAGAAAAGGAATTGGGAAATTGTAAGTTTTGACATTATAAATTAAAAATAATAACCAAATTTATAATAATAATTGAATAGTACGCATGTATGCTTTGTATAATATTTGGTTGTATAGTCATGATGATAAGTATTATAATTTCATTGTATAAATTATTTACAGGTTTGTTTAATATTATTTAATTAATAATAATGAATATTTTTTTTTGGACTAATTGATTTTATATAAATTTAGGTAAATCTTCATCACAAAAATGTAATTGGTAGAATTGAAATATTATATAATTAAATAATTTATGAACCACTTGCTTCTCTATAAAAACTAATAGTTTGATTTGCTCCTCCAATGACAAAAGTTTCATTTCTCATAAAATTATTAGGTGGTATCCATTTTACTGACCATATTGTTTTGTTTAATTCTGTTGTTTGTGTTGCAACACATTCTCTACGTTCAATACTCCATACTTTTATTTTACCATCATATGAGCTATTTATTTTAAATTAGTAACAAAATAAAGGAATGAATTTTGAGATAAACTAACCCGCTAAGTAAATATTCACCATTCCAATTCCATGACAAACTCATAATCCAACTTGAATTTCCAGTAAAATTCATAATCTGTTCACCAGTTTTTACATCATAGATTACTATAATATTTGAATCGCCACCAGCAGCTAAATATTTACAACCGGGTGAAAATGTAACCGTTCTTATAGATTTTACTAAACCTTGTAAAGAATGTAATAATTTACCCGTGGTATTATTAAAAATATATATCGATCCATTTGAATGACCAGAAGCTGTTAATTCACCATCTAATGACTATCATTCATAATTAGAACAAGCCAGATTATGAAGATATTCAAAAAGAGTCTTACAAGATCAAGCGTCATACCAAAACTTCCTTTTGTTTCATATTCTCTTATTTTCACATCTTTTTCTCCATTTATGATTTTAATAGTTGAATATACATTTATTCTACCATCATGTGTTGTTCCTGCTAAATATTCTCCATTCGAACTCAACGATATACACCAAATTTCTCCCGCTTTTATATCATCTATTTCCAAATTATTATTAGATAAAATAAAAGAGACGGAAAAATATAGTAGTATTCTTTTTACCATTAAATCTACCAACTTCTTTCCATCCTTTTTCTTCAATATCGTGCCATATTATTACTTCTCCACTAAATCCTGAACTTGCTGCTACTTTTCCGTCGTTACTGACGCATATATGATGTGCTCCGACGGGATGTATATTGTCCAATGTTTGAATTAATGGATATGGTGATGGTTCGTCGGGTGAGAATGTAAGTTTATGGACTTTTATAGATGAATTACCCGAAACAGATAATATTTGAGTTTGAGTTACTGCTATTGAAAATATATCTGTATTTTTTGTATCTGAAAGAGGTGGTACGATTGTATGAGTTTGTAAGAATTGTTTGGACTATAATTGTTATTAATATATATCAAAAATCGTAAAAGCATAATTGTTACCATGATTGTTTTGACTAAAAGAAGATGATAATGTTTACATTTTTAGTAAAAATATATATATAAATATGAAAATTATATACATGACGTCATTCAATAAAAATTCTCTATAGGAGGTGGTCTTCTAGATGGAAATGTTGCTTCCCATGCACTCATAACTTTTATTAATAATGCTTCTTTACCTGCTGTTGTTATAACACCCATACCAAAAGGTCTACCATATGAATTTACATAACCGAGTGGTAAATTTATCATTGGATATCCTAGATGAATATTAATAATAATAAAAGAAATGATAATGGTAATATCTTTACCTGCTGCAGATGCATAACAACATATACCACTTTCAGGTGGACCAAAAATAACATCAATTTCATATTCTTTTAATAATTTATCAATACCTTGTTCTCTACCCATTTTATAAGCGAATTTACGTGCCAAATCTTCCTTTTCAATACTATAATTACTTGATAATGAATCTTCCAAATGTTTTTGATCATCACCTTCTATAACAAATCATTATTATTATTATCAATCTTTATATTTTAGAGAATTGAAAAAGATCTTACTAGGTAGAAGTTCTTGATCAGAATGATCTTTATTAAATTGTATTAATTCTGATAAATTTTGTACTTTTGGATTTTCTAATCCTTTGACATAGTTTCGTATTGTACGATCATATGATGCATCTATTATAATAATATTAGTATTTTTTTTAAAAAATATGATAAAGAAATGTTTTAATACATACGCCACATAATATCAAGTACAAATTCTCCTTCAAAATCAAGTTGAATTTCATCCTTGATTAATGGAATATGATGTTTATATGATTTTACTAATGGTTTCATTCTTTTATATGCTTCTTCATATGTATCTTCCTATAATAATAATATAATATTAGTTTAAATTAAATTATAGTTGTAAAATATGTTACCATTTGTTTTGTAATTTCTTCAACATCAGTCAAATCAGATTGACTCAATTTCCATAATTTAGGATCAACAGTTCCAATACGTATATCAGACCATGAATTTGTCATTGCATTTATATATCCTCCTTTAGGTATATCCGATTTTGTTGAATCAGTAACAGAAATTGTTAATAAATTAGCCAAATCTTTTACAGATTTTGTCATTAATCCAGGTGTATCAGTATGTTTATCAAGTCCTAAACATCCATCCATAGATATTAATCCAACTGTTGGTTTTATACCAAAAAGTGCTGCACGACTTGCTGGTGTTGTTGTTGATCCACAACTATCTGTACCAATAGATATAGGTGATAATCCTGCAGATACAGCAACTGCTGATCCACTTGAACTACCTGCTGTACTCTTTTTATTTCATTTATAAAAAATTAGTATATTTCATAATAATAGTAATAATAAAGATGATAAAAAACTTACAGTATGTCCTGCTATATCATCACCATCTTTATAACCTCCTTTAATATATGCAGAATGTACTTGACCTCCAACAGCTGACCATCCACATATTGTATTATAACCTTTATAATTATTTAATTCCTTTTTTTTTTTACTATATTAATATAATTTGTTATTTTATATAATTTAATTTATTAAAAACTGACTGTCATTTTTGCTTTGCCAATAATTAATAATCCAGCATTGATCAACTATATTTTCCATATAAATATTAATCAATCATAAGAAGTATAATTAACTTGCATTATCAATAATTTTAGCATTCTCTTTTGGTCTACAATCAACAAATGCTAAACTTCCACTTGTTGTATCCATTTCAAATTCATCATATTTTGTATTAATACTTTCCTAAAACAAAATATTAATAATGAATATTATTATATTATAAAGTAATAATTATACCTTTACCACAATCGGTATTCCATGTAAATTTGATCTTATTATACCATTTTTTCTTTCTTCATCCAATATTTTTGCTTGAGCAAGTATCTTTTCTTTTGATGCTAAACGACTTATTGAGTTGAGTTTTATATCATGATTTTTAATTTCATCATAATATATTTCAACAAGTTTTTGACTTGAAATTTTATCATTTTCTAATAAACATTGTAAATCATATGCTGTTGCTAATAAAGGATTAAATAGAGCCATTTTTGTTATAATAATAAATATATATAATGAAAAGAATTGATTGATTTTTATTAATGAAATGTGCATTATTGATTATTACATGACTCGATAAATTTAAATATCTTGGCAATTTACCTTTTATTTCTTTTTGATTAATTAATGAAATTATTCAATTTACATGAATTTATGATTGTATTTCAAAAGAAAATCAAGATGGTCAGAAGGGATCCCGTTTTAGATCATATTTCGTCTCCATAGTTATTATAAATAAAATATGACATTTAACTGGATATAATATTATATTCAACATTTTTATTCAAACTGTCAAGATTAGAAATTATTTAAAATTGACACTCCTCGGCTCAATCTTGCCGAGCCAGAAATAAAGTTGATTTGATTTTTACATGTTGTTGATGGGTCGTGCTTTTTTTTTTTTCTGATCCAAACGTTTTGTGGGGAACTACCATAGAGACGACGTATGTAATCATGACGTGAATTCGTTTCAGATTTGTTACTAGTTGCATAATAATATTACGTAGAATTGTCTCATCCTAATATCATCCCATCCATCATTATACAAATCTCTTACAAACATGTCTTTGATAACATCTACATGGTCTTTTACAATTACATAGATCAGTATCAGTCTTGTTATAACAAGGCTTAATTTGCGAACTTCAATCCATGTTATTTATTATTAAGCAACGGGACTTTTGAAATAAAAGCAACGGGTAAGCAAGATATAAACTTTTTCTATTAACTGTAACATGTCATCATCGACGATCATCATGATAATTTCCATTATTATGAGTGTAAAAGAATAGTAAGAGATAGTAGACGAGGAGATAATAATTACTCTGCATAATAATTATTGTCCAATGATACAACCCCCCTTTTATGATTCACCTTTATGACTCACTTCTTTTACCAATGTAAAAATTCAAATATCAAATTTCATGGGATGTGCTGATTTAAACTTTTAACTCCACAAATACTAACCCAGCATTGGAGATGGAGCTTTTTGTTTTTTTTTTTTTTTGTTCTACCCTGTCTTTTCCTTGATTACAAAAATAAGCCCCGATTCCCCCCAACCCGGATTTCTTCTTTTGTTTTTTTTTCTCTCTCTCTCTACTTCACTCGATCTTATCACATTTTATCTTCACTTTTAAAATATATCCCATCTTTTGATCAAGATGGCTTCATTAATTAAACGTGGTAATGATGCGCTTGATACTAGTAGGTATATCATCATCTTATTCATAATTAATTAATTAACATGAATAAAATAGATTATGGTATCAATGGTGGAGACGCTCAACCTAAAATAACAACTCATGGATCTGATGTATATTGGGCAGTATGTGCTGTCATGACTGTCGCAACAATCGCCTTTATTGGATTATCGACTAGAAAAGATCCTCGTCATCGAATCTTTCACTATATTACTGCAGCAATTACAATGGTAGCTGCCATTGCTTATTTTACAATGGCATCTGATCTTGGTCGTACTCCTATTTACGTTGAATTTTATCGTAGTAATCCAAAAGTGAATGGATATGCAAGAGAAATATTCTACGTTCGTTATATCGATTGGGTTATTACAACACCTTTATTATTATTGGATTTATTATTAACTGCCGCTTTACCATGGCCAACAATTTTATTTGTTTTATTGGTCGATGAAGTTATGATTGTTTGTGGTCTTGTTGGTGCTTTGACTGCTTCATCATATAAATGGGCATATTTTACTTTTGGAATGGTTGCTTTATTTTATATCCTTTGGGTATTATTATTTGAAGCACGTAAACATTCTTTAAGAATGGATAGATTTCAACCTGGTGCAGGAAAACTTGTCAGTAAAGCATACGTTAGATGTGGTGTTTTGACTGCTTTCTTATGGTTATTATATCCTATTGCATGGGGTTTATCTGAAGGTGGTAATGTTATTGCACCTGATTCTGAAGCTGTTTTCTATGGTATACTTGATGTACTTGCAAAAGTTGGTTTTGGTATTTTATTAATACTTTCTCACAAAAATATTGATCCAACTTATCTTGGATTACGTATTAGAACTTATGATGAGAATGATCATGCTGGATTTGCTGAAAAACAAACTTTGTTATCACCAAATACTCCTTTAAATTCATCTACTGTTGGACCTACAACAACAACAACAACATTAAATAATAATATGACTAGTGCTATTCATCCTACTACTAATACTACCACTACTACTTCTACTGGCTTACATACTGGTTTAAATACTAATACACAACATACTGGTTTAAATACTAACAATACACTTCCTACAAGTGTACTTCCTAGTGTAGCTGTGGGTGCTGTCGCCCTTGATCAACATAATAAACATATCCATCATCATGGATTAGGTGGACCTGAACATCATCATCATGGTTTACCTGGATCAGAACATCATCACCATGGACATCATGATGGTCCTGTTTCTTCTATGCCTGCTCCTGTTCCAGCAACTACAACAATCTAATTTATATTATTATAATAGTAATTAATCCTTTGATTATGGTCAAATTATTATTTTATCATAATCATTTTTTTTAAAAAAATAAGAATAATATTTGATACTTGCTTGATGCAAAGTTTATCCATATATTTGATATAATAATAATAAAAAGATTGACCAAGATTATAGTCATTGGTTGTGTTTAAGCATAAAGAAGAAAACATATTTATATACCAGATGTTTTTTGTATTTAGTACTTTTCCTTGTCTCTTAATTTTATTGATACCTCTCTTATAATTATTGTTATTATTATCCGATTAATTAAATATATCCTTTCTCATCCTGTCAATTTTGATGTAACAATTCATGATGTTTGATATGCCTGTTTCAATAAATGATGATGATGATGATATTGATAATGTTGATTATATGACGTCATGAATATAAACAATGAAATTCTTTTATTTCAACTTCCATCTCTTCAAGAAATATTTAATTATAATCATTCATCATATGCAGTTATCATTTCAATAATGACAAGTATAGAGGATGATTATTTCAATGATAATCCACAACCATTTTTTCTATCATCTTATATATTACAAGCATCATCATTTATCAATCTTCATCACAATAAAAACATTCCAATAGTTTTGATAACATCTGGAGGTACAACAGTCCCATTAGAAATCAATACTGTAAGATTCATAGACAATTTCTCTGCTGGAACAAGAGGATCAGCATCAGCAGAATATTTCCTATCAAACGGATATGCGGTTATATTCTTACATCGACAACATTCTTTATTACCATTTTCTAGAAAATTATCCACCTCTACAAATTCAAACATACTTGATCTTTTACAAGACGATGATGATGGGAATATTAAAGTCTCAAACGAATACATAAATGATATCAAAAGTTGTTTGTCGGGGTATAAATATTATAAAGAAAAAAACCTTTTATTGACATTATCTTTTACGACTGTTGATGATTATTTATGGTGTTTAAAAGAGTTATCTACAATTATGAAACCTATCGGGAAGAGTGGAGTAATATATCTCGCTGCGGCGGTTAGTGATTTTTATATACCAAAGAACAAAATGGTAAAACATAAAATACAAAGTAATAAAGATTATTATAATAATAACAATAATGATGAATCGGCGGTTAATATACAAGATGATAATAAATTAATAATAAATCTAGAACCTGTACCGAAAATGTTAAAATTACTTGTTGATAAATGGACTAATAATGAATTGTTTGTCATTAGTTTTAAATTAGAAACTGATCAAGATTTATTATTATCAAAATGTAAACAATCTTTATCAAAATATAATCATAATGTTGTTATAGGTAATTTATTATCTACTAGAAAAACAAATGTCATAATAATTACTAAAAATGGTGGTGAAGAAATAAATAAAAAAGATGGTATAGAAATTGAAGAATTAATTATAAATTATATAATATCATTACATAAAAAACATACATCCTAAAAAAATAAATTAAATTAATCACACAAAGCTAAACAAAATTCTTTATAATTCCCATCAGTCATATTAGTTTGTAATATATCCCTTTCCAAAGATCTTCTCGATATTTTATCATATTCTACTTTTACTTTTTGAAAATGTGATTTATCCCAATGACATCTTATTAATCTTGTTATAAATAATTCATGTTTTATTCTTTCTGGTGGTAATGAATCATTTTGTAAATCTTCTATAGATGATTTAATATAATATGCATCTCTTGCTGGACGATTTATTACACCATTAAATATATGTCCTACAATTCTACCCTATAATTTAAATAATATATATTAGAAAAATTTAATATAGAGAATAAAAAAAGATGATTTTAATAACTTACCGTAAAGATACTACAATTTGAAATGATATCTTCTGCCAAATTATTACCATATCTTCTATCTCTATATCTTTCAATAACTCTTTTTAAATGTAAATCACCTTTTTTAATTATTATATCCAATATAATCTTTTCGGATTGATTTTGGTCATCAAAATCGATCCATCTTTTAAGTATTGAAACATCTTTATCAACATCTAAAGATTTTGATAAACTTGTTTGTTCTTGTACATCTTTATCTAATAATGTTATTAAAATCCCATTTAATCTTCCATCTTTTCCATTTCTATCAATAAAATTTATTAAATTAATATCAAAAGTTTCTTCAAATTCTTTTTTTATATATCCCAAATCAATATTAGATCTTCCTATTAACATTTCAATGATTAAATCATCACATTCTTGTCCAGAACTATTATAAAAATATTTTAACCAAAATGCTTCACTTGAATATTTTCCTAAACATGTAGTTAATGTTATTTTTGCATATTTACCTGATAATTTTAATGATACATGTTCATCTAAACTTATTCTTTTTCCTCCTTTTGATCTTGATATAATTTTATATTCTTCTTGTAATTCTAATATTTGATCATGATTTAATTTTGGTAAAATATTTATAATTATTTTATTATTATTATTATTATTTTCATTATTGATATCATTTTCAAATGCTTTGTATAATGCTTGTGCATCTTTTGATACATTATATAATATTGCTCTTCTATCTATTCGATCTGTTATTGATTTTTCATAACTTGATGATAATATTCTTTCACTATTATTATTATTATTATTATTATTATTATAATTATTTGTTGTTATTGATTGTTCTTTTGAATATGATTCTGAAAATGATGATCCTAATGTTGTTTTGTCAAATTTTATTGATCTTTTTCTATATATAATATTATTATTATTATTATTATTGTCATTATTGATTATATCATCTTCTGATATAAATTTTGATAATGTTGATGATCTTTTTCTATAATTTGTATTAAAATCATCTTCTGGTGTAAATTTTGGTAATGATGATTTTATTGTTGGTAAATTATATATATCTGATTGTGTTTTTGATCTTATTATAGGTATATTTCTTGTTTTATTTATATTATTAATTTCATTACGTAAAGAATAATTTCTTCTTTTATCATTATTATTATTAATATCATCATAATCATAATCATTAATATAATTATTATTGATATTACCACGATTATCTCCAGGTGAATCAAATGCAAAAGAATCAGAATATCTTGCTATACCAGAAAAATCATATTGACTTGGATCAGGAAATAAATTTGATGTTGGATAAGGTATAGATTGTGATCTTGATCTGTTGTTGTTATTATTATTATTATTATTATTATTATTATTAATATTATTATTAATATTTAATGATGATTGTTGTTTTGATGGTGATCCAATAATTAAATTATCAATTAATTTATTATTATTACTATTATCATTTTTAGAATATGATATTGCTCTTGATAGACCAGATGGTCTTGTTATATCATAATATTTTCCGTCTGACATTTGTTTACCACTAAATTATATAACTGGTTGCATTTTTATTAATTATTATCAAAAGATATGATTATGAATGAGGTGTGATAAGAAAGTGGGGTCAACATATTTAAATATAAATTATTTAAAAAACAATGAAAAACAAGCTTCAAAATTACGTCAAAATCTTCAACATTGAACACTACGGTGTATCATCATTATTATAATCATCACTAATACATCTCTTATTGATAATTAAAAATCATAATTACTTCCATCATAGATGTAATTCTATACATTTTTAAATTAATTATATATTTAATTCTTTTTTTTTTTTTTTCTTTTTTTCTTTTGGAACAAACTTAAACTTTCGGATACTCCCGTCAGCCTTGTCAACTTTGTCAAGGGTCTGATGTCATCATTTTCATTTTCTTCCACCAAAACATTGATAGAAACTCCATACCTTCAAAGAAACCAAGACGACGGCCCGCGAATGTGGGTTGAAATCCTTCAAACGAATGATTTCTCCCCTCCCCTGTCGAGTCCTTTTTCAAAAGACTTTTTTGGTCCTTTCCGGATAGCCCTACTCCTTTTCTTCTCTTTTCCTTTTACTTCCTTCCTTTCCTTCCTTCCTTATTATTCTTCATTTTTTTTAAATATTCAAAAGGATTCTTCTTTATATAATAATAACATGCAAGATAGTTATTCATCATGTATATGATATCGGCATTATATTCTATTTCAATCAATAAAGGATTATTATTACCATCAACATCTATCAAAGATAATCAAGAGAAGGATTATAATAGGATTAAATGTTGGACGATATAAAACAATAATAATAATAAAATAAAATAATAAACATAATAGAAGATGGTAACAAAACAACCATGGTCAAACTTTTCCTTTTCACAAAAATGGGGTTTGACAAAGAAGTTTGGAGCTCATGTAGGAAAATGGATTCTTCGAGGTTTAGTATTTGTCGCAATAATATTAGCATTAGGTTTATCAGTCTCGAGCGGATTTGTTATCCCTTCTACTACAATGGCTATTGCTGTGGTGGATGGTAAGATTTATTCTGGACTTACTTATTGTGATCTGTTATTCTTTATAGAAGGTAATGTTACCACTATTCACACAGGTTCATGTCATCCGATCGATCCTCTTCTCATTACGAACGCGACGAGTGGGTTAAAAGTTACATCGACACAAACAACTCTACATATTCTAGCAATTGCTTTTTTAGGAGCTTGGATAATATCAATCTTGTTCATTGTTGAATTTATTGGAAATTTTTTAATGAAATCATTTTTATTAAGATTCATGGGTCACTTTATAATTTTAATAATATCAGGTGGTGCTATTGCATGTTATTCTTTAGCCTATTTTTATGATGCAAAAAACTATGGCAAAGTTAATTTACAATGGGGAGCCAATTTACAATGGGCAATAGTTGGATGTATTATAATTGTTGATATATGTTTATCAATTAGAATATGGGTTAGACATTTACATGGAATAGGAGAATTATGGCGTAACTTGAGAGGATCACGTTGTGGTAGTATACGTGCACATCATGATGGATCAAGTACAAGTCCAACAGATACAATATCTGATAAACAATTTAATAAATTAAGAAAACAATTGGGTGATTTGGAAAAAGAACCTGGTTTTGCTGAATTAATGGAAGAAGTTTTGGGAAGTGAGGAATTTCAACTTTGGATGACAACTATACCTTTGATAAATATTTCTTTTGAAATTAAACCTGATACAGTAGATTCTCAAAATAATAATGCTGGTGTACCTCTTCCGAATGGTGGTGTATATGGTGGATCTCAAGAAGTGTAAGTTTTTATCATCCTCCTCCTCCAACACAAAATTATATGATTTTGATCAATTCTAATTTTTTTTTATTTTTTTTATTATAGTCATCAATATCTTGTTGAACCTTATGAAAGAAAAGGTAATCCTTGGGAGGACTCACCTACTGATTTGAATGATGGACATAATCGACATGATAACGATAGTAAAAATCCTCATTCTCCTAACAATTCGGAAAGTCCTGACGGGGTTGAAGTTGGAAGTCGACGAAGCTCTAATTCTGATGAAGGAGAAACACAAGGAAATCATGAAAAACCACATGGGGGTCATCGTCGAAGTTCTGACTCAAATTATAGTACTCTTGATGAAGAAGGATCACCGCCGGATTATGCGACTTCACAAAGGGAACATTTACAACGAGAAGGACATCATGGTGGTGGTGGTGGTGGTGGTTGGGCTGATGAAGATGAAGATGAAGAAGAAGATTGGGAGCGGCAACTACAAGAACAACAACTACAACGACAACAAGGAGGATATCCTAGTCGTGATGATGGTAGAGGTAGAGAGAGAGATATTGATGAAGATGATGATGATGAAGATTATCTACGACAACAAGAAGAACAACTACAACGAGAGCGAGATGGATATCGTGGTGATGATGATAATATCGGCCTTGGTGGTCGTGGTGGTGGTCTTGATGTTGATGATGATGATGATGATGATTATAGGCGTCGGCAAATGGGTATGAATGGGAATGATGAAGATCTAATGGGTATGAATGGGAATGATGAAGATATCATGGGTATGAATGGGAATGATGAAGATCTAATGGGTATGAATGGGAATGATGAAGATCTAATGGGTATGAACGGCAATGATGTCGATCGAGATATGATGGGTATGGGTAGGGATGGTGATGATCAAGATCAATTGGATATGAGAGATGGAGATAATGGTGTACCAAATATGGATGGAGGAAGAGATACAGACGACGATTTAGGTGATATGGGTGGTCAGGATGGTATGGGGGATGATCGACGAGATGATGATGATGATGATGTACAAGATGACATGAATCGAGATGGTATGGGGGATGATGATGTACAAGATGGTATGAATCAAGATGGTATGGGAGATGATGAAGAACAACAAGATGATATGCAAGATGGTATTGGGGATGGAGATCCTGATCCTGATCCTCAAGATGAAAACGAACAACTAGATGGACAAACCGATGGTGAAGAAGCAGGAGTAGGTGATGGAGATGGTGATGGAGATGGAGGAGGAGGAGAAGAAGAAGAAGAAAGAGAAGAAAGCCCCCAGGATGAGGAACAAGGTACTGCTACAGCAGGTGAACAAACTGAAAGTGAACAAGTAGACGGAGATGGTGTAGGAGGTGAAGAAACTGAAAAAGAAGGAGGTGAAGAAACTGAAGGTGAAAAAGAAGGAGGTGAAGAAACTGAAGGTGAAAAAGGTGAAGAAACTGAAGGTGAAAAAGGTGAAGAAACTGAAGGTGAAAAGGGTGAAGAAACTGAAGGTGAAAAAGGTGAAGTAACTGATAAAGAAGAAGGAGAAGGAGAAGAAGGAAAACCAAAAGAAGGTAGTGATGAAGATAATATAACAGAAGGTGAGAAAACAGAAAATGAACAAGAAGAAGAAGAAGAAGCTCCAAATACAGCTGCTACTGATCAATTAACCGCATCTGTTGCAGAAGGTGATGATGTTGATAAATCTGCCAAAACTACTGATGGTGATCAAACAGAACAAGAACAACATGATAATGAGGAATCACCAATAGAAAAATTAACCGCAGTAAGTCAAGCAATATCAGCAAAAGAAAGAGAAGTAAGTTTAATTGGTGGTACTGTAAAAACTGACGAATCTGGTGAAAAGACTTATATTGTTCCTTTTAAAGGACTTGGTCCATTATTTAATATTAGTATTGGATTAAAATGTCTCGATTGTGCTTTAAATTTTGCTAATGGATTTAAAAATGGAGATACTTTGACAATGGAATTATTCGGTAAAGATGATCATTGTATAAAAGGTTTAAAAGAATTATTATCATTAAAAGATCATATGATTGCAGAATTTGATTTTGGTTTATCTGAACCTATAACTACTATCAAAACTGCAATTAAAGATGATGGTGATAATAGTAGTACACCATTACAAATGCAAACACCAAAAGATCAATCAAAAGTTGGTGAAGCTGCAAGTTATTATAGAGGTGATGATTTTAGTAATAAAAAGGGTAATAAAAAAAGTGATAATGATAAAAAGGGTAATAAAAAGGGTAATAAAAATGATAAAAAGAAACCAAAAATACCTTCACCTACAGGTACAGCAGAATTAGGATTTAATACTGTTGAAGGTATTACTAAAAAAGGTTCTGATGATGGTTCTGGTGTAACAATTGATTTCTTATCAAATGCTGGTACTGCAGAAGAAGCTTATGAAACTGCAGTACCAAATGAAGAAAGATCAGATGTTTCTTCTATACCTGCTGAACATTTATTAGATTCTAATCATTTATTACCAAAAGGTGTTGACGATGATGAATTTATGGGTTCTGATTATTTACCCGATGATCCTTCAAAACATGATGCTGGTCTTGATATGTTACCTATATCTACAAGAAGGACAAATGTTGTTAGAAATTCTTCACCTCATATGCCAAAATTTGGTTCTACAAGACCTTCTGGACTTTTAATTAATACTAATATAAAAAATAATTTAAGAACAGGTATGAGGAGGTAAATTTTTTTATCAATTTTTATTTTTTTCATACATTTTATTATTTATTTATTATTTATATTTATTAATTATTGTTGTAAGTATTTTTATTTTTTTTGGTTAATTTTCTATTTATATAAGTTTATATATTTTCATAGCGATGATGAGGTTTGTTTTATTTTTATAATGAGTTAGAAAATAAAATGTTTTATAATTTTATATATCAACAATCACAAATGACCACAAACGAGTATTAATAAATTGATCAAAAGAAAACATCGATATATGTATATATATATATATTCTATATCATCCTTCTTATGTTTCTTTTTTAAAAGAATTCATCAATGATATGAAGTTTTATCAATTCATGTTTTTTTTATTTATAATTCATCTCCTCTCCCCCTTCTTCATGACTTTTATAAAAAAAGATCTTTCATCATATATAATATTCTTATTTTTTTTATTATACCTTGATATCATGTGAAGTATGTTTTGTAGGTCCTCTTGCTCCTTTTGGTGTACCAACTCTGAAACCATTACTGAATTTACGTGCAACTAATTTTAATGTTCTCATACGACCTGTTCCAGTTGTTTTTCTACGTTTTGCTTTTTCAGACCAGTTATCTTTTTTTTTTTATATTAGTATTTTATTATATTATATATTTTTTGTTTGATTATTGGAAGATGAATAGTTAGACATACATTTTCGAATTGATTTACTTGGATATGCGCAATTTGAACATGTGTGTTTTTGTACGTGAAGAGATCGACTTCCTAATAATAATATATATAATTAGTTTTTTATTATTTTTATTTGGATATTATTATTCTTTTTCATCTCTTTCTGATCAGATAATGATATACTGATCAAATACTTCTTTCTCAGGAATGGTTGGTGAGATGAATGATAGATGATAAAGAGAGAGAGAAAGATAGACGTACCGCATCTCCTACACAATACGTGTGTTTTATTATGACGCTTTCCGAAACTTGATGTACCCTTGGCTATAATAATAATTTTATTAGTATTTGATTTGTATAATATAATATAATACTAGATTGATAAACAAAGATACGTACTCATTGTGACGGTATATGACTAGGGAATGTTCGATTAAATGACTTTCTTTCTTACAACTATTATTTTCCTAGAGATGATTCAATCAAAGCTCTTTTTTTTTCGGATTTTCGGAAGAAGAATTTTTCCGTGCGATTTTTTATAAAATCTGGGGTATGGTTTGGTTAAAAATAGGAAAAAAAAGATCTTGGCACAATTCTGTTTCATCAATCATTACATTCATCACGTGCATATTTACAATCATTATGAATAGTTGGATATTAATATACAGCAAGAAAAGAGGACAAGTCAATTATTCATCATTATAATATCTTACCTCTATCCCATTCTCGATCTTCTCCTATTTTATTCCATCGCACTATACCTTCTTCTGTCTCCATTTCAGTATTTTGATTGGAAAATTGTCTTGATTTTATTCTCTGCCGATTTCGATATTCTTCCATCATGTCATTCATATCAGGTATACGTTTATCCACTGATGGATCATAATTTGGTTTGAAATGATCATCTATCTTTTTTGACGACATATCTCCTCGACCACGTTTTGTATTATTTTCAACTTGTGGACCCATTTCTGAGGTATTGTTGCTTTGTGAATCATCTCTTTTGATCTCATTGACGTCTCTCTCGCGTTTTGTACTCTTTGAACTTGTATACTGTCGGTCTGGAGATCTTGATCTATCTCTTCTACTTGATCTGTTATAATCTCTTGATCTTTCTCTTTGTTTTTCATATCTGTCCTTCTTTTCTACCCTTTCTCGTCCATCACTTTCTTGCTTATTATTTGATTCTAAATTGCTGAACCTCTCTCTTACAGAATATATAGCTCGATCATCTCTTTCACGTCTTTTATTTTTATTTTTCTCTCGATCTATTCGAATTTTTGACTCTCGTCTTTCCTTTTCAAGAAGATATGCATTATGACTATCTGTACTTTGTATAATATTTTGTAAGAATCTTGTATTTGGTTTTGGTTTATCTGCTGGCGGTCTATTAGATATGATCAGATTGAAATTATCCAAAAGATTTATATATACATACTTGCTGCTAAAAAACGAATTTACCGTACGTCCTGAAACTGCTATGGCATCATCTTCTAATAATTTTACTATATATTCATCCGTCAAAGGTGTTTCTGTCATTATTATTAACTAATCTTTATTATATATGGAAGAGATTCTCAAAAGTTGATGATTATCAAAATGTTATTGTTCCACGTGATTACATGACGTCATGATGTAAACAAAAGTAAACAAATCTTTATTGTTGTTATTATTAATCTACATTCAATCAACATGGCATCAAATATGATGGATAATATAAATATGATGGACGGCATTACTTCCCTATCATCTCTAAACCCACTATCTATAGAAAAATACTCTTCATCATTCCATTCCGATAAAAATCGCGAATCAATCTCATCAACAACATCACATTCATCAACAGATCTCTCCCCATCAGATCTTATAGCAGAACTATCCCATCAAAAAGATTTATTCTCAAAACATAGATTTTCATATACAGAACAAATGACCAAAGAAAACTTTGTCAGAGCATTATTATCAAAACCTACAAACTTTACCACTGCCGAGGAGAATTTGAACTTGGAAGATCGGCTACGAATTAATAAATCTTCCTTACAAGAGAAGAAGATGTTTGTTTCGAAACTATTAGAAGAGTTGGAAGAGAAAGGAAGATCTTTGACAGATCGTATGAATTTTCA